>Ga0315298_1000218_pt1 | contig 116719 bp, 86 predicted proteins | sample WHS_1_MG_FD_203077 | JGI IMG/M metagenome (GOLD analysis project Ga0315298, IMG submission 203077) | Extremophilic microbial mat communities from Washburn Hot Springs, YNP, Wyoming, USA - WHS_1_MG | ecosystem: Environmental > Aquatic > Thermal springs > Hot (42-90C) | place: USA: Wyoming...
CAGACCTTGTAAAAAAGCAACAAATAACGGAAAAATGTTCACTACATTTTTGAGATTTTGAAGTGAGAACCACGATTTCATGCGGGTTTCAGAGGCATCGTTCTCATTTTACTGTCAAACTCGGGATTTATATAAAGGTTTACCAATGATTTCTGCTATAGCAGGAACTATAATATTTTCTGCGTCTCCTTCAACGAAAATTACGCCCCTGGCAAAGAATAAATTGGCTTTTGTGGCATCTAAAAACCTTTCCAAAAATTGGTAGTCGCTTTCACTCAGTTGCGTATTGTCTTTATCTAAAGAATAAACTCTGCCATGTGAGCAAAGTTTTAAATACTTAAGAGGAATACTTGAACCCAATATCGTGCTGTGTGTGGTGAGAATATATTGAATATCGTTTGCTTTATCATTAATCAAAGATTTTAGTACACGAAGCTGAGCTTGCGGATGAAGATGAGCTTCAAGTTCTTCAATTAAACCTAATCTTAAACCTGTATAATTTTCTCTTTTAAGGTGTATCATTTCGGCAGCCATGAATAATTGATTTAGCGTACCAAGTCCTGATTTGTTTTTTTCAAGAGATAACTCTAATTTCCTTAGTATCGCATTAAGCTCAGCAGGTGTAATTTCAAAAAAAGGTTCACGATTGTCGTTAAGCTCTAAAAACGTTTTTGTTTGTTCTTTAAATTTATGCTTGATTTCTTTTCCGCCTTGTTCATCAGCCGTAATTCCTATTTCTGAATTTGCAGTGAGTTTGTCAGTATCAAAATATTCTTTAACTTTTTTATTGGAATAATCAAAATATTTAACCAACGGATGCTTTTCATTGATCTTTTCATTTAATAATGGATGACTTTTCAATATCTGAGCTAGACGAGATCGATAGCCCGGCGTCAGTTCTGATTCTGCATCTCTCAAAGGTTTAAGATAAGTAACTCTCAGTAGGTCTCTTGCTTCTCCATCTAAATATTGCCCTTCATCGTCAAAACCTGCTCTAAGATTTGTTATTATACTGTTATTTTTTCTTTGTGCTGTAAGCCAAACTTTTAATTCAGATTTTTTTATATCCTCTTTATTTATATTAATCCATTCTAAAAATTGACCAGCTTCAATTTCATTGAAACCGGAAAAAATGCATTCAATTTTTAAGTCTGTTCTTCTTTGATTATTTTCTTCATAAAAATCTTCATCTTCAAAGCGGATAGCATCAAAGGTTTGAGTTCCTAACACATATCTAATCGCATCAATAATAGCAGTTTTACCTGAATCATTTGGTCCAATTAATAAATTTAGTTTTGGATCAAAATCTATTTCTACTCCAGGTTGATTATTTTTCTTTGAACCAAAACATCTGAAGTTCCAGATTTTGATTGTTTTTAAATACATAATTTATTCTCCTCCTTCTATTATCTTTATCTCTTCCGGTGTTAATTGATACAACCTATACACCAGCTCATCTATTTCATTTTCCCACTCACTTGTATCTGCCTGTGGATTTTGTTTTTTGGCCGCTAAAATCTTGTCTACCAATGCTTCAATTTGCTTTACAATGGGCTCGCTGGTTGGCGTGATGGGAGGAATGGGAAGATTTTGAAAGAAAATATAACTTAACTCTCTTGTACCTCCTTGTAATTCAGGACAATTATCTTTAATCCATTTATGGCAAATTTTTGAATTAAAATATCCAGTTAAGAATTTTAATGAAACACTTTTTGATGTAAGAATGAAGCATTTTTGATTTGTGAGAAATTTTTTTTCATCATATACAAATGGTAAAAACTTAGTCATATTAGGATATATTATCTTCTCCTTCTCAAACTCGGGGTAGTAGGCAATTTGGTCTTGAGTTTCGAACCATTTATTACCAGTTTTTTTACGAGCATCGAAGCCAAGCTCAGGATATTTTTTGCCAGATTGTTCCAACTGGCGAATATCAAAATTTTCAAGAAAATATTTTTTTATTGCTGGATAGTCATCAATATTCAATTTCAACGCTGGAAATGACCCTATCATCCACAAACCCGCCCACTCGTAGTAGTAACGTTTAATATCCCTGCCTCGCAGGATGGGTTTGATAATGGCTTCAGTTCGCTTTCTTTCTTCTTCATCTTTACAGTTGGCAAGAATCTCTTCTCTCTTTTTTGAATCTATAATAAACGCTTCATTGAGACCTGTTAAAATACCACGATAAATTTTTACATCCCAATCTTTGAGTGGCTTGCCTATGCGTTCGATTTTCTCTTTGAGTTTTTGTTCAGCATCGCTTCCGATGAACCAGGCATCTTCGGTAAGATTTTGCATGATTTGTTCGTGTGCTTTTACAAAAGATGCGATATTCTTTTCCTTTGCTTCACTTGTGAGTGTGGTGCCGAGCAGCTGGTTTTGGTTATTTCTTTTTTGAATGATGAGAATATTGACATCAACGGTTGCCGATTCAAAAACACCTGGACCGCAGTCAATTAGTTTCACGGGATTATATTTCAAAAAGAATTTTCTTAACGCCTTTCCATACCCTGCTCTCATCCATTTGTTTGATGTGATAAAGCACAAAAGTCCATTTTCCTTCAGTAATTTTATTCCTTTCTCATAAAACAATGCATAAATATCTCCCATTCTATCGAATGTTTCATAGCCCCTTTTCTCGTATAACCTGGCAAGCCTGCCTCCATCTTTTTGAAGTTGAACATACGGCGGGTTGCCAATCACCACATCAAACCCGCCCTTTAAATGGAACACTTCAGAAAAATAGACATTAAAATCAAACTCTGTATGCCCGTTAGTTATTTTACTGATTAGTTCATCAATCTGTTTCTTATATTCCTGCTTCTTTGTCGGGTTAGTTTCATTGAAATAGAGATGCTTTATTTTTTCCAATTCTTTAAATAATTCATCATTGAAAAGATTCCGTTCCACACTCAGCAAGGAGTTACCGCATACAATTTTATAATCCAGGTTTGGCAAAGGTTTAATCTGCTTTATATCCTCCTCATCAACAATAAGCGAAAGCCACAGCCTGAGTTTTGCGATTTCAACCGCTCCCGGGTCTATGTCAACCCCATAGAGTGAATTTTCAATACATTCACGCTTGAAACGATATACCGACCTGTCTTTACCTTCAATATATGCTGAAAGTACATTACGAACCTTAACAATTTCCGTCATCATACCCACTGGAAAAGCTCCGCTTCCAACTGCTGGATCGCAGACCTTTATGGTTGCAAGTTTTTCATCGATTTTTTCGGCATTGTCGCGAATTGTTTCGGGAAGTTTATAAGAATAGGTATCTGTTTCTTTGCCCAGCTTTTCAACATGTGCTTCGTTTTCGCTCACATGCTCGCCATAATGGATAAGGGTTTCAATATCTTCTTTGGGAATAGTGGGGAGTTCTGTAGAGAGGTATTCGATGAGACTCTGCTGGCACATATAGTGGACAATTTCACGAGGAGTATAGTAAACGCCATACTGCTTGTTGAATTTACTCTCCTCGCCTTTATTTCCACTCTTTAGCGCTTTCTTAAATTCTTCGTAATTATCCGGGCGTATAGCATTGAATTTCTCATACGTCTTACCAAGAAGTTCCGGGTCAATGGCGACTTCTTTTTCCAGAGGTTCATCTTCTTTGACGGTGAAGTTATAGCGGTCAAAGATATCAAGGATACCATCTCCTTTATCTCCTTCTTTTGTTTTGTTCGAGTTAGAGAATAATTTATCGTCGATGTTTATGTTTGTCTTTACCCAGTCATAACCGTTAATTGGATCAAAAAGTCCGCCGTTTAAAAAGGGGATTTTACAATCAAAACGGCTGTAATAATGGTCATCATGACTACGGTCTATTCTGAGAGCTTCATAGAATAGCGGTTCAAGTATATCATTAAAAAAATTATTGTATTCACCGTGTTTTTTTTCAAAAAGCTCACGCAGAAATTTCTTTGAACCAGTGCCCCATTCGGCGTTTCTCCCTACGCCAAACCATCCTTTTTTTTGAAGAAAATAGAGGAAAACAATTTGACCGAGAAGCTTTTTGGTAAAATCAACGGTATTTATGCCTTTCTGTTCAAAATCATTTTTAATAACAGGGTCGTCTTTTAAAATCCTGTCAAGCTCTGCCTTTGTTCTTAAAAACAAATCTCGGTATTCTTCAAAAAATTCTTTCGTGACTTTTTCAATATTGAATGCCTCTTCCAGTTCAGCAAGTGTGGGTTGATGAAAGTCATCTGCAATGAGTGGTACAAAACGGCTCTGAGCCGTATGGCTACTTTCATTTTTGCCTACTAGAAAAGACCATCTTCGTGCAGGAGTAAATTCTTCGCTAACTTCTATTTTACCATTGGGGGTTTTTCCAATCTTGTAATCCATTTTGACTAAAGAAAACCGCCAGTCTTCTTTATTTGGTGAAACAAAGGCAACAAGGGCGGCATCTTTCAACTTACCACCACGGCTGCCGTTCAAATATCTGGCGACATAATTTCTCTGCATGGTGCGGGCATGCTCAAGAGAGGTTTCTTTTTTGAGATAGACAACTAGGATATCGATTTCATTCGCACCATCACTGTATTTACCGATTCTCTCAAACTGTTCAACATACTCTTCGAAAGAATCCTTTATATAATTGCCTTTGTAGGTAAATGTTTTTTTGTCATTGTGTTCGAGGAGGTTTTTGATAAATTGAATAAACCTATCTTTATCGAATTGATTTTCAAATGTATCTTTGACCAGGTCCACTGCTTTTTCTTTATTCATATTATTCTCCTTCACTTAAATACATCGAAAGAATAACCTCCCTTTTTCCACTTGAACGAGGATTTTTTTCTGCATAATGGCTTACAAGACGTTGTTCAGGTATATATTTCTGTAGCACAGCAAGCACCTTCAACGGATTTTCAAGTTCAGCGCCCAATGATTCAAGGGCTTTTAGTGTTACCTTAGTTGTATGTTTAGTTTGCGATCCATCCTTAAGACTTACCTTTAACTTTTCCAGGTATTCTTCCTGGTTATCAGTAAGCTGTTGTTTTTTATTAAAAACTGCTTTTAGTATTTTTAAAATTTGAAGTGCCCTGTCCTTACCTTTGTGATAATGTGGCTCAGCCATATCCTCGGTTGTGGCGGTATCAAATGCTTTTTTGTTTTTATTGAGGAGTTCGTAAAAATGAGGAGGTAATTTTTGTCGTTTTTCTGATTCCATGCATTCCATAAGTTCAGCCGCACTTGAAAAATCAAGTTCTTTGATCATTCCATTAGGAGAGGACATAAAAAACTTTTGCAATTTACCTTTACGGAAGTAAGTGATCAATAAATCGTTATTGTTATGACTGAATTTAGCAGAGCGGGCTTTTTTAGGAAGACACTTTATTTTTTCAAATAAATCCGGCTGTTTGTCTCTTATCTCTTTAATAATGTTCAGGTATTTAAGTTCGCTTGTCTCATCTTCATCTTCACCAGTGATAGTTTTTTTAGAAATAAGTCGATTAAATAATTCATGAGCGCCGACAGGTTCACCTTCGGTAAGAATTGCGGCATCGCCGCCGAGGAGTGTTAAGAATGCATTAATCTTTGCTTCAGCCGCTTCTTTGAGTTTTATTTCTTCGTTTGATTGCTTTGTTGGGAAAAAATTAAATGTATAAATTTTATCAAAAGCTGTACCTACACGATTTATACGTCCTACGCGCTGAATCATTCGTGTTGGGTTCCATGGAATATCGTAGTTTATTACAACATTTGAACGATGCAGGTTAACACCTTCGGATAAAACTTCAGTTGCAACGAGAATTCTATAATCATCTTTCGGATGCATTGCATTAGCATCAAAATTTTCAATAACTTTATCGCGGATTGCATTACTGGAGCTACAGCTAGAGGTAAAGCATAGAACTCTGTTGTTTTCTATTTCGTTTAAATGCTTTGAAAGATATTCAGCCGTTTCCTTTGATTCGGTAAAAATTATTAATTTATTCTCTTTCAGTATTTGATTTTTTGAAAGATATGATTTGAAGGCTTCAAGTTTTGGGTCTCTGTTTATTTTTTTCCATGAATCCCTAATTTGCTTTAAAATTGAAAGGTCATTTTTCAGGTCCGTGATGAAGTCATCTCTGAAGGCATCACCTGGATATTTCTCTGCTTTTCCTTCCTCAATGAGTCTTTGTATATCAACGTCGTCATCGGATTCAAGGAGCTCAAAAATTTTATTGGTATATTTTTTACTTATATAAACATTTCCATTCTCAAATGCTTTAATAAACATTTCATAAGAGTGAATAAATCTATCAATCGAATTTCTAAAAGCGTAGAAACTACTTTCAAGACGTTTTACCAGGAGTATTTTCATGAATTTTCCCATGTTTTTCTGCGATTGTTCTTCAAATTGCTCAAGTCTTTTTTTAAGATACAACTTGGGCATATAGCGAGCGTAAGTAAATTTTTGTGAAATGAGCTCAATTGTTGTTCTAAATATTTCGTCTTCCTGATCATTTAATTCATAGTATAATGGTACAGGGTTTTCAACATCAGGGAATTTTAAATTTTGAGTTTCTAAGTCATTAGCAAAATATTTTACTATCTCCGTTCTCGTTCTTCTCACCATCAGGTACTTTAAGACTTTTTCTCTAATCTCACGTGCATTTTCTTTAATTGTTTTAATGTACTCTTCGTAATTCTGTTTTCTATCAAGGTGTTTAAGTTTTTTATCAAGAGCATCAAATAATGATTCAAGATTACGACAGTTTGGTATTGTGCTATTCCGGGCATTTTGAAACAGTTTTATTTGGGCCAATATATCTTTTGGCGAATTATTGTAGGGAGTCGCTGTAACTAATATAACTCGTTTACCACGGCAAATTTGTTTTATTGTGTCATAAGTTTTTGTTGTCTCTGTCCTAAAACGATGGGCTTCATCAATTATAATATTCGTATATTTTTTATAAGTACCCTTATCATTAATGTCATCAAGTTTGCCTATAGATTCAAAATCGGCGGGTATCCGAAAATCAGAAAAAACATTGGGCCAGGAACCTGGATTATATTTATCAATCAAAACAGGCGGAGCTATTACTAATGTTCTACCATCAAGTTGTCCTGCTAATAATGTCGCAATATAGGTTTTCCCAAGACCGACAACATCTGAAATAAAAACACCGCCGTATTCTTCAAGGATCTTTTTGGCGTTTAATACTGCCTGCTCTTGATATTCAAGTTTCTTAAAATCTTGTGGTTGGTACCTGATAAACACTTCATCGGATTGGCTTAATTCATCCTTGAAGTACTCATAGAGCATTTTTAAATATAATTCGTATGGAGTAATATTCTGATTGAGCCATGTTTTTGATTCAATTGTCTGTATATATTTCTCACTAACATCAACTGAATTATCCCATAGTTCTTTAAATTTTTTCTGTGCGAAATTAAAATCAGCACTATTTTTTAATTCCACATTAAATTCGAGATTGTCGCTAAGGCCAGCCTGTGTCAAATTGCTTGAACCGGTGATTACCCTTCCAACATCTCTATCGCCTTCTTTAAAACTTAAAATATATAATTTCGCATGAATCTTCTGGTCTGGATAAGCCCGTATCTCAAGTTTTTTGTTTTTAAGCCATTCGATGAATTTTATTACTCCACTTTCTACATTACTATTATCTTTTGATTCCTCTAATTCTTTTTCAATATAACCTTCAATTACTTGTTTAGTTTCGGCATGTGAAAGAGGTAATGTCTGTTGAATTACTTCATTGCTACTGGATATCAAATCATATGTTGTTTTGTCAGTGCCTATGCCAATTAGAATTCGTATCTTTTCTACATTTTCCAATGAATGATATATTTGATGAAATCCACTTACGAAAAAATAGCCTACAAGGCAGTCAAAACATTTTGAATCTTTTATTAAGATTTCAAATCTATCTTTAAGTTTTTTCCCTTCCTCATTTGTTATAAAAGTCAGGTCTGTACTCATATTTTACCTCGACAATTAATAAATTCTTTGCGCCAGCCACGGCCGGCCGGCGTTATTCTCACAACAGGTGGCGCAAAATTTTTCGCATAATGGTCGGCGGCCTTCCAGGGCTTTTGGAGACAACGGAGTTGTCGACAAAAATTTAGGATATCCGGCAGTTATGCAAGGTCGCGAAGCGACGAGCAAAACTGATGGAAACCGTCTCCCCTTATGCAAAATCGCTTCGCGAGTCTCCATAATTTGCTATTATGCTAATTGATAGTATAACATCGACCTTTTGCTGCATATTATGCGAATTTAATGTATAACTCTGGCTAGGATTACTAATAGTGATTCACTGATTTTAATTTGTCGTTTTTTATAAAAATATTCAAGAATATTCAGAAAAAACCAGCACTTCCGAATTAAGCCTTTATCTGGTGTTCGGTGAACGATTGGAAGCGAAAAAGACTATTAAGGGCTGGATGAGGACAATAGAATGTCGCCAGAGAGGGTGTTCCTCTGTTTAATGGCAACTTTTCACAGGATCGGGTTGGCTTCTTTCCGCGCTGCCAGGCTAACAGGTTGTTGAAAAATCCCGATTAGAATTTGACCACTGAAAAGAGACTTGACTCTAAGAAGAAACTTCATTGGATTGAGGAAAAAGCACAAATACTGGCTTCCAATCAACTCCGGCGAGACAAATATAAATCATCAGAATCATCTTGCCCTGGAAAATGGCTTTTTTCAACGGCCTGCTAGTTGCTTCCAGTGTTTTTTCGGTACAGACAAAACACACAAACATCTGCCGGAAATGGCAAATTTTAATTATAATAACTTTGGGGTTATATCTTTTTGCCGTTCAAGATTATTGTCTTCCCTTCAAGACTTGAATTACGCTCAAACTGGACAACAACGTCTTTTGGCGCTTGATAACTAATTTCGACAGTTGAGTTGTCGTCTGAAAGACGCCAGCTCACCGAAATCACGCCTTTAACCGTGGCGATCGTTCCTTTTGCCCACTTAAGACCTGACAAAAACGGGCTTAATTTAACTCTTGCTGATGCAGGCTCAACCGGCGTTACGCCCAAAATAATTCTATTCAGGTAATAGGTAGGCGCTGAAGACCAAGCATGACAATGGCTGCGTGTCGGAAAGCCTCCTGAACCTGTCGTACCACTCGGAAAACTTTCCCACACCGTCGTTGCACCGGCTTCGAGCATCGGCAGATAATTTTTGTAAATTTCCTCAACAATTCGTTCTTGCATTCCTGATTTTTCAAGCGTTTCGTAAAGGTATAACATCGCAAACGGCGAACCGACTCTGACCATTTTTTCCGGCGGGCTTGTAATGTTCCGAATCAAACTGTTTTTGAATTCATCAGGCGCAATGTCGTAAAGCAGCGCTAGAAAACTTGTATGCTGGCAAACCGAAGGACTTAACGAGCCGTCATCGTGAACACTGTCCACGTAAGCTCCGCGCGATCTGTCATAAAGTTTGTTAACTCCTTTCACCAACCTCTCGCGTGTCTGTTTGAGCCATTGCATATCGGATTGTTCATTTATAACTCTGGCAATTTTCATAGCTGCGTCAATCGCTCCAATCATCAACATCGAATTGTACGTAACAGTCTTTTGGCCCGAATCAATGTCCGTCCAATCAAAAAAGTTCCAGAACGGTCCGCTGAACAAATCATCGCTATTTATAAATTGCGCAGCGCGTCTAAGATTTTTAATCACTGACGGATATATCTTTTTGACGAACTCCACATCGCCACTGTAAAAATAGTAATCATACACCGAGATCCCCCACAAAAAACTCCATGCGGGTATCAGGACATCCCAGCAAGAAGGCGTTTGACAACCCGCAAAGGGGAGTCTTTCAAGAGACTGTGCCGTTAATGTTATGCATCGGCGGGCGATATCGCGACTATCAAAAACTGGATAAGCAAGCAACGATTCGTTGCGCGCGTCCCCGACCCAGTGAGTCTGCTCATAAAGCGGACAATCGGTGAATGTATCTTCCATACAAAGTTTCAGCGTACGGGTTGAAATCTGCCAGATGTTATCGAGTCGCGCGTCGCTACAACTAAATGAGCCAATGTAATTATGCGGGTAAGTTGATTCTATCAGCTGAAAGTTCCGAATCTTAACAGGGGCAGTAAGGTTTCTGAATGTCATAAAGATATATCTCCCAGAACGTCGTTTTAGCGAAGTAAATCTGTTCACCCCCTCGCGCGTGATATAGCGCAAAGAGTTTCTGTTCCCCCATGTATGCTGAATTCTGCCTTCCGGCGTAATATATTCGACGCCGTTGATATCCAGGACAACGCCCGCCGGCGCGATTAATTCAAACCGGTAGTAACCAACATCTTGTTCGCCCAAATCATACATAAGCTCCAAATCGCCACCACCACTCGGCGGATTAACTACAGTGCATTCCGGCGTGTCATGCATGAGCGCCGCAGGATCTTCCACAAGGTTTTCGGCTGGAGCTACAACTGATCGATTGTAGAATTGCCACATCCAGTCATGAACAAACATTTCAGACGACGACATCAGCTCCAACCGCTCTTTGCAGGTATCTAACAATTGTTTTTCGGATGCGATCTCCTTAAGCCACCTATCCGTAAGCGTGTTGTATCGATCAATCATGTCCGCAATTGTCTTGTCCTCCCTTGAGAAACTAGCCCAACGCAGGTCATTCGTAGCAAAGGCAAACTCTTTAAACCTGATGAAAACAAACGGATTCTCGTGTTTCGGGTTCAAGGGATTCACCAGCCTGAACCCTCGCGGCTCATAAAAACGTAGACTCTTTTCTTTATCGTGACCTGTAACATTTCGGACAAATGCAACCAAAAGATGTCGACCAGACGTTAGTTCAATCGTCCCTTTCTGCCATGGTTTTCCATCCACTGATACCTTAAAGTTTTCAATCTGGATGTTGACTGTGCAATTTGTTTGTGCGTCTATAATAGTTGCCATTCCACAGGCACAACTTGCATTGTGATTTGCTTCTATTAAGCCCGGATTTACAAGCCGCGCTGCAGGAAGACAAAAGTCTAACGCATTTGCCTTAACTATGTTTGCCCCGCCAAACCTTTTGAAACTGACTGGTTGTTTTGTCAAAAGCGCCACATCGCGCGGATTCAGATTTTTCCAGGGCCCGCCATCGACATCAAACAACAACTTTGCGTGGCTGAATTTCAAATCACCCTCCAACCGCGCATCGTAATATTCCGCTGGCTCCATCTGAATGCTGACCTTTGGCGTGTTACGGATCCAGGCCGGCGCTTCCGCAACCTCCCAGGAACTATCCGTTATAATCGAATGCCGTTTGCCATCTAAAAATTCCATGTCAACCTGCGCAAGCAAACCTCCCTGCTGCGGAATCTTGTGGAAATCCCCAACCCCGAAGTATCGGGCTATTACATAAATCTCATTTTTGCCTGGCCTAAGATAATGCGCCACGTCAATCACATCATATTGATAATGATTGGGCCAACACCTGCATGGACCATCGTTCACCCACTCCCCATTTATGAAAAGCCTGTAGTAACTATCCGCTGTGATTCTTATAACCGCCGATTTTAATTGCGGGATATTAAAAGTTTTTCTGGCGATTATTGTTTGGTTGTACTGGTTATAATCTTTTTGTTTTTTCCAGATCCACTTTGCTACAAGCGGCTCGGTTGAAAAATCGTTACCAATAAGATTAAATGCTACAAAACTGAAAACCGCAAAAAGAAATTTATTAATACCGTTTTTCATAATGTTGTTGTGCATAGTTTAACACGTCCTTACCGGAAATAAATTAAATTTTGATAAAATTAGATGCGCAAAAATGCCAGAAGCCTTGTAAGCGGCTTGCGCAATAATGAAGCAGCAAAAGACCAATAATTTTCTCTGAATCCAATTTTAAATAATGATTCAGGGAGAAACATTGCGTGTTTTCGGTCTTAAATAATGACCAACCGCTGAAGTTCCGAAAAGCAAAAGTTCTTTGGACTATAACTATCCGGGATGATCCAGGTTTTTTCACAAAAATTTAAAATATGATTAAGACAGTTTTGATTTGTTTTTTATTTGAGGTGCTTCTCGCTTTAAATCAAAAAAGAGGTGGCGAATCGCTAATATCGGATGATGCTTTAGCATTTTAGGTCCTGAATACCTCATAATTTCTTTAACCTTTCGCCGCATATCCGGCTTATAACAATGGACCGGGCATTTAGCACAAACAGGTTTTTCTTCACTAAATGGACAGTTCATTAATCGCAATTTTGCATACTCTTCGATTTTCTGACATTCTTCGCATAATCCGTTACGCGAGTTATGAAAGTCACGGCAATAAATCTCGATCATTGCCCGAATTGTTCGATATTCTCTATCCAATCGCGGAGTATTAAATTCCGACATAACATATCAGTCTTTGCGCAAGATAATTTTTTCTGCAACCGGGGGGCTTGTTTTAAAAACAATGCGTTCTCCTGCCTTGCCAAGGTAGCCACCCCAACCGATTCTGATTTCCTCAATTGCTTTCGGATTCAGCATGCCATCTTCATCTTTAGACCACCCAGCCAGCTGCATGTTCGCCAGTGGCACGCGAACGATCATCTCTCCGACTTCGCTCAAATATACTCCAGTTTCGGCAATAAAATCTCCACCATTCTTTTCCTTTACAATAACGAGGAGTTGGCCTTTGATATCCTGATCTTGAGGAATAAAGACTTTAAACGAAAGCGTCGTTTTGTTATCAAGGGATTCGGTCGAGTTGACGGGAAAAATAAGAAAAAGCCATGTGTCAACCTCACTCTTTGTCAACGTCCCTGAGCATTGGTATAAATGACTTGTTTTATCTTGCTCAGCTGTTGTTTCGGACATTGTTGCAGAAACAAACTCTCCCCTTGCAATTCGCGGCGATGAACAATCAATTCTCACTGAACTGAGATCAAGTTCTACCGAGTTTGTAAAAGATGATATTTCTTTATCCGCTGCTTTAACCTTTTTAAATTTAAAAAATACCATGCTATATGGGTCAAGTGTATATCTGGTCAGAGTTGATGCCAGATTTTTGACAACAACACCATTTATCGGACTCCATTCTTCACCATCAACATAGTTTGAAAATACAAGGTTACCTGTCCATTTTTGGTTACTGTCATTTATAACAAAAAACAGGGTTTCGTCGCCGATCATTCTCCGTGAGACTTTAATTTGTGAATTCGGGTCTTCAATAAGAAGATCCTGAGGACAAACAGTCTGTAGTATTTCACCTAAAGCGAATTCAAATCCTGTTGGTAAATAACAAACAATGCCGTTACCAGATTTTTTCAAAACAGGCTTTTTAGATTTTGGTTCAAACCAATTTTCAACGAGATTGATAACCTTTTTTGATGGGAACTCGACTTCACTGTTCTCAGGAAACGCCCCAACTATAATTAGCAGCCCACCAGATTTAACAAATGTGTCAATATTTTGAATTGCCTTCCATGAAATAGTGTCAATATTCGGCAGTATTATAGTATCAAGTTTTATGTTTTTCGTCTGAAGCTTACCATGGCCAACACTGCAGTTTTCAATCGTATCATAATCTATTATCAAAAATTCCATATTATTGTTAAACAAACTGTTGATGACTGTTCGGTATATCTTTTCCACTTTTGCAGCTCCTGTAGCCTCTCTCGACCAAAGATCTGATGGCACAAACTTTGTCCACAATGTTTGAACTGGGTATAGAACACCAATATTTGGGAACGGTTTGGATTTTTCGATCATCAATGCACAGCGTCCGCATTGTTGATTTAGTCTTTTTAACTGTTCATCCGTTAATTGATTAAAAGAGTAGTAACTTGTAATGCGCGTTACTCCATTGACAAAAAGAAGGTTCAACGTGCCACGTATTTCATCTTCAGTTACAAACCGTTTTGGCCGATCATCGCCGGGTGGCCTGTAAACCTGGCTATGGTCGGAAGTCTCGCTCATTATCACGTTTTTACCTTCAATCCATCCACAACTCGAAACAAGCCGTGCTATAAACCATGGCACTTCTCGGGGAATACTTGTCAGGCAATCTATTCCAGGTGCATCAAGCATGCGAATACATCTGTAAAAATCACCGTACAATGACACATGATTCACGATGCCCTCCTCTGCCAGAAGGTGTCCGCCAGAAAGCAGATTTTGTTGTCTGCACCAATCCCTTATCTGCCCGAAGTAATTTTGAGATACCAGCTCACCAACAGTTAACCAGAAATCGTATCTGTGTTTTTTCCAATTTTCATTAGTCTCTAAAATTAGTGATGGAATATGGTTTCGAATATCATATCCCCTTCTCTTTTTAAATTCGACTGGCAAATTATCAGACCAGGGTAATACCTTCCAGGGCATAGATTTTAGAAAAAGGCTCATTAATGACGGTTCGTCCGTAAAAGTGGCTTCGAAATAATTATTTAAATCGCCTCCGAGTCTTTTAGCGTACTCTGCATGGGTTAGTTCTATAAAACGTTTTGTAGGCTCCGGTTTCAATAAATTAATATAAGGAATTTTTTCCCAGAGGTTCATAGCAGCATGAGTCCCTTCAAATAGCTGGTTTTCCGAAATAACCAATACCTGCCAGTTTCCTTCCGGAATATCACATTCCAATTGGCCATTTCTCGTATATTTTCTGAGGTCAATCCCACTTTTAATAAGGCAGATCCCATTAGATTTTGGGTACGCCTCTGCAAGAATTATATCCCCGTCAGGGATATTAAGTTTGATATTTTTTGATCCATGAACATTTGTTGATAAAATCAGGAGACCGCGAGCCGCCCATTCAGGCTTGTCTTTTAAAACAAGACCGCCGGCATTACCAGATGGATATCCGCGTTCATCATACAGCCATAATGAAAATCCCATATCTTTTGCTCTTTTGACACCTCGAACAAATGCATCCCATTTTTCCTGGCTTTGCAGGTAATTTTCAAACGCTACGTTGCAAACTACGCCTCCAAAACCCTGATTCGTGAGTTTTGAAAAAAGCGATTCCTGAGCTTCAGGCCTATCTGGAAGAGAATGAACAATCTTTAGGATGCGGGTTTTCGCTGGCGGAGTTATGAACAATTCTTCAGAAACCTGCGACAAAATATCGAAGCTGCTCCAGGTCAAACCCCAGATAAGCGCTATGATTAATTTTTGCCCGAAATAACTCTTCATCCTGGATTTCATAATTAGCATATTTAAAAAATTGAAAGTGCTCCACCCTTTTCTTTCAAACCAAAAAACACAAATGTGATGCACAAAGGTTACAATACAGGGTCAGATATGATCGGACAAGTTCGGATTACATTATCAAACAAATTCCTCACCTTCTGGAGTAGATTTGGACGCCGTGGAGGATGTACATCCAGAAGGTTGAGTGGATTGGTGAGTTTTACTGCAACCAGTATCAGAAATTCATTGGATGGACGGGCTCCACCTCAACTCTTTGTCCGGTTAATAGCACAATATCTTAAACAGATCCAATACCATGAACGGATACTGGCTCATGCGCCCTGGAGGACGGCCTCAGCGAATTTAATCGGGATTTACGAGAGGGTTCTGGCTTGACCTTGACCGGCATAGCTGGTGGGGCCAGGTTTAGTCATGCAGCTGTAAGGGGTACGTCTTGGAAGTGCAGAAAGCGCGCTTTGGAGTAAATCGTTACCATACAGGCAGCCAGTTTGTTGACACGTTTCTTTCAGGTAAGTTCAATCAAAAAACATTCATGATATGAAAATTTATGATTAAAACGTACTACCTACCACAGCATCGTTTATATTTCTTCCCGCTCCCGCACGGGCAAGGGTCGTTTCTGCCAACCTTTGGTCCAGAGCGAACAGTCCGGCCTTTAGAGATTTCCTGAGTAACTTCATCTACCATATCAGATTTATTGGTATTTTGAGACCTGGGCGAAGACTGCATGGGCTGAGGAGCCGGACGTTGGGCTGCTTGTTGTTGAGCTAAAGATCTAAGGAACTGTTCAAAAGCTGCAAGGCTGGTTGCACTTCTAAAGATATTATGACAGATCTCGGTTTTGATATTTACCATGAGTTCCTCGAAGGACTTGAACGCCTCTGCTTTGTATTCGATGAGTGGATCGCGTTGTCCGTAAGCGCGTAGACCTATGGCGTTTCTGAGACTATCCATGTAGTAAAGGTGCTCTTGCCAGAGTTTATCTATTGCGCTGAGAATGGTTATCCTTTCGACTTTTTTAATATTTTCCGGGTCCTCAAATTTAGCCTTTAACTCATAAGCTTCGCGGATCTTATTTATGATATAAACACAAGCACCGAATTGTGCAGCACTAAGACCATCAAATAAGGATCCGGGAACCGGTTCTTCGTGTGAACTTAATGCGACATCAATGACTTCTTTCTCAGTAAGGCTCAAAGGGAAGTTAAAGTTTACCCAGTCCACTAGACCGCGAATGTTCCATTCATGAGGTTCATTTGCAGCAGAAGAATATTGACCTATTTTAAGCACAACGACCTCTTCCATGATGTCCATAAGCCTATCTCGGACATCCTCAGCATGAATAATCTCATTTCTAAAACCGTAGATTATTTCACGCTGTTTGTTCATTACATCGTCATACTCCAGGGTACGCTTACGGATCTGGAAGTTATGTTGTTCGACCCGTTTCTGTGCATTTTCTATGGAACGATTAAGCAATGGGTGTTGGAGTTCCTGGCCTTCCTCAATTCCTATACGTTCCATTATCTTGACTATGCGATCAGACCCGAAAAGCCGCATAAGATCATCCTCAAGTGATATAAAGAAGTGCGAAGAGCCCGGGTCCCCTTGACGCGCGCATCGTCCTCGAAGCTGACGGTCAATTCTTCTGGCTTCGTGACGCTCAGTACCTATAACATGCAATCCACCAAGTTCAGCTACTCCAGGGCCAAGTTTGATATCCGTCCCACGGCCAGCCATGTTTGTGGCTATAGTAACAGCGCCTCTCTGCCCTGCTCTGGCAATAATTTCAGCCTCCTGTTGATGATATTTGGCATTGAGGACAGAATGTGGAATTCCTGCTCTTTTCAGCATCCCTGATAAATGCTCGCTAGCCTCTACTGATACAGTACCAACGAGTAAAGGTCTTCCCTGTTTGTGGTATTCAATTATTTCATTCAGGACGGCATTGAATTTTTCGCGTTTGGTCTTATAAACCGAATCGTTAAAGTCCTTACGCTGACACGGCTTGTTTGTAGGAATGACATTCACGCCAAGTTTGTAGATATCAAAGAACTCCTGGGCTTCGGTCTCAGCAGTGCCTGTCATACCCGCAAGTTTTTCATAAAGTCGGAAATAATTTTGAATGGTTATCGTAGCCAGGGTTTGAGTTTCGCGTTCTATTTCGACTCCTTCCTTGGCCTCAACAGCCTGGTGAAGCCCATCGCTCCAGCGTCTGCCAATCATCAACCGCCCCGTATGCTCATCAACTATTATGACTTTATTGTCCTGCACTACATAGTCGACATCTTTCTCAAACAGACAATAAGCTTTTAATAACTGAGAAATTGCATGGATTTGCTGGCTTTTGCGTTCGAAGTCTTCCTGGACTTTAGACTTTGCTTCAACCCGTTTTAGTGGGTCAAGATTTGGATTTTGATCTATCTCATGATAAGCAGTTATTAAATCAGGTAGTACAAAAGCGTTTGGATCGTCAGGCCTTAAAAAAAGTCGACCTTTTTCAGTTAAGTCAGCATCGTTATGCTTTTCGTCGATTGCAAAAAATAACTCTTCTTTTTGAGCATAAAGTTCACGTTTGCTTTGATCGGCGTGCAATTGTAATTCTGCTTCATTGGCAAGGCGGATGCATTCAGGATTTTCCATTAACTTCAGAAGTTTTGGGGACTTTGGATTGCCAAGTTTGGCTTTATAGAGAAGTAGTCCAATCTCATGCTCTAATTTTTCGGCATCAGGCGGGTTAGAACCATCTTGAGGATGTAATTTTTGGTAGAGTTTTTCTGCTTCATCAAGGAATTTGTCACACAAGCGGGTCTGGGCTCGAATTAAAGACTCAATAGCAGGTTTAAATTTTACATACACTTCATTGTCGATATTGACTACAGCAGGACCACTTATAATCAGAGGCGTTCTCGCTTCGTCAATAAGGATCGAGTCCACTTCATCGATTATTGCATAATAATGACCACGCTGAACCTGCTCCTCAGCAAATAATGCCATACCATTATCCCGGAGATAATCGAAACCGAATTCGGCGTTTGTACCATAAGTGACATCACAGGCATATTGTTGACGGCGTACACTCGGGGGTTGATCGTGCAATATACAGCCGACTGTCAGACCAAGAAACTTATACACGGCGCCCATCCATTCACTGTCGCGTGCTGCAAGGTAATCGTTAACCGTAACTAAATGCACGCCTCGGCCAGTTAGTGCATTCAAATAGACAGGCATCGTAGCTACCAGCGTTTTACCCTCACCAGTCGCCATTTCTGCAATCTTACCCTGATGCAATACTATCCCCCCCAGGATTTGAACATCAAATGGGACCATGTCCCAAATAACTTTATGACCACGAACTTCTATCTCTTTGCCTAGTAACCGGCGACACGCGTTTTTAACTACAGCAAACGCCTCCGGCAATATCTCATCTAACCGCCTGGCTACCTCCTGCTTGTCCTTAATCGCGGCTATTTCTTCCTTCCATTTGATGGTTTTTTCCCGCAATGCTTCATCAGGCAACGATTGTAATGAAACTTCTATCTCATTAATTTTTTTAACTATCGGCCAAAGCTTGCGAAGTTCACGCTCATTTTTGGTCCCAAATATCTTTTTAATCAGTTTGCCAACCATGTTTTCAATAAAATAAACTAGTCACATACACTAAATCAAAATTGCCATTTTGGTCAAAGGTTTAAATAAAACTTCTGAATATCAAATTATAAACCGTCAGTTTAGAATATCTTTAGATTAGACGCTCGCCAAAAATTAGCTATTGGACTCCTGCACGTCGTCCGCCTCAGAAACATCATGTACATCCAGAATTTCCGGCTTAATTGATTCAGAAGGAATCGATTGAACGTCATTCAGTTGCTGGGATATTTTTATCGTTGTTTTCTCAGTCTTGTCTATTTCCCTGGAGGCTTCATTCAGCTTTTGCTTAACACGAGAAAGTGATTGCCCGAATTTTTCAAATTCATTTTTAACCAAAACCATCAGCTTCAATACCTCAGCTGAGCGTTTATGTATAGCGACAGACCTAAAGCCCATCTGTAAGCTGGTCAGTAACGCGGCCAGTGTTGTAGGACCGGCTATCATAACACGATACAACCTCTGTAAATCTTCTGATAATTTCGGAATTCGAAGCGCCTCAGCATAAAGCCCTTCCACAGGTAAAAACATAATGCCAAAATCTGCCGTGTACGGCGGATGAATATACTTATCCTTAATCTCCTTCGCAGCGGTTCGTAGCCTGGTTTCTAAAGATTTCCTCATCTTTTCAATTGTATCAGAATCTCCCTTCTCAACAACGTCTAAAAGCTGAAGATAGTCCTCTGCCGGAAATTTAGAATCCAGTGGCAGCCAAACAGGCCTGTTTTCATAATCCTGACCCGGTAGCTTTATTGCAAATTCAACCCGATTCGGCGAATCAGGTTTTACCTGGACATTGGTCGCATATTGGTCTGGAGCCAGTATTTGCTTCAGCAGCGATTCTAGTCTTATCTCGCCCCATGTCCCTAAAGTCTTCACATTTGAAAACACCCGCTTTAAATCATCAACACTTGCGGCTATGCCCTGCATCTCGCCTAAACCTTTATGGACTTGCTCCAGCCTTTCACTCACAATTCTAAATGAATCCCCTAGCCTCTTTGTTAATGTTTCCTGTAGCTTTTCATCAACCGTTAGGCGCATCTGTTCCAACTTACTTTCATTGCTTGTTTGCAATTCCTTAAGCCTGGTCTCTATTGATTGGCTGATTTTTTCTAATGCTTGGCCTACCAGGTCTTGTAAACGGTCTAATCTCTGCGAAAAAACCATCAATTGTTCCTTCTGTACTTGAGCAGCATCATGCAATGAGGTCCTGACACCAACCTGAAAATCAGCAAAACCCTGTCTAAGCTCAGATCTTGTCTGAGTCTCTGACGCGTTCAGTTCCTGCCGTTGGTCTTTGAATGTCCTCTGAATTTCCTCACGTTGCCTTGCAATTTCCTCACGCAAGAGTTCACCCAATTGCTGGACCTGTGCCACCAATATACGCTCAATACTAAGTAAGTCGGCCTTACGCCTTAAATGCAGCTCTATAAAAATAGCAACTAAAATAATTAGACTAACCGTTGAACAAATTAATATTATCGTCTCCATCTTAATACCATGTGTTAAATAGCTTAACTCTATACCAGCTTGCCTAACTTAAAAAGAATAACCTCGTATTCCTTCAATGACCAGACACAAAAATAGATAAATTTGATACCTATGCATATATGGACCAGCCTGAAGAGCAATTATGCTGATTCCACTTAAATCGTTATGACACCGGGAAGTTTTGAATTTTTCCTGGATTACCGGCTTGTTTTTCTAAAAACTTAATTAAAACTCGTGGATTTGACTCCTAAAGATGCCCCCCTGGCTCAGAAATATTTGCCATCTTGATTATTTGGGAACTATTTAAACGTTATCGTTTACCAATACTCGGACTTTCTTTTGCACTACCAGCATGACTAGTTTTAATAAATTTTCCCAATAAACCAAAAACTTAGAAATTTCTGAACATAGAAGAAATCCAACTTAATGGCGGGAGTGGCGGGGATCGAACCCGTAACCTCTGCCGTGACAGGGCAGCGCTCTAACCAATTGAGCTACACCCCCAACCCTTATGCGCCGTAAAAAATAAACTACAGTTGTATTTCAGTCAACTACTAATTTTTTAAACCGTGATTCGGGCAGCGTACGCCAAGGAGGTGGGGGTGGGGGACCCCTCAGAAGAAACGTACGCTAGCCCGAATCAAATCTTAGGCGCTCTGCCCAATTATTAAACTACTATTACCAGGAAAATTGTCAACAATATAAACGGCTCAAATTATCGCCAATCATTACGATCGAATACATCTTGACAAAAATTCAATAGTTCGAATGGGGTTCGAAAGGTCAAATCTTTGAAAATTGGTATCTTAGGGTAAATTTTTGCAGTTTTTTTGAACCATCTAACAACCTAAAAGCAATCTTCCTCACTTTTTGAAGGATTTTCTGCACTAAATCAACAATGCTCCGCCCATCCGGGGTTCCCCAGTAACTCAGCTTAACCTATTTTTACCTCCCAGCCCTTAACCTGCTGGCACTGTCACCCGAGGCCGCCCAGGCCCATACTCAGGCCAAACCCGATTAACCCAACGTTGCCACCAGCCTAACCAATCCCCAGAGACCATCACCCGCGCTACCCATTGCCGCGAACGCTAATATAACCGGCCCGGCAAATACATCAGTTGCTTTATCAAAGTCTTTAACTGCCAAACCTGACATTCATCGCCCAAATCCAATAACTTAATCGCCGTCATCAAATTGTACGCTATTGCAGCTATCAAAACCTGATTGGCCATAAGCGATGAACATGCCGGCCGATGCAGATCCAAACCACTCAACACTTCGCTGAATAAATGTTCCTTCTCGCCCTTGATGTGCCTCTGTGCTACTAAAGTCGCATCATCCTGTGCCCCATCACAGGCAATATAACCATAACGAGCCCCTAAATAATGGCTCCGGCCATTTGTTGTAGCTTACCGTGTAACTCCATCCCTCAGCATCAATCATAATGTTGCAAATATTGATTCCTGCATTAATAATTAAATTCTCGGATTTTAAATCCTAACCAATATTTTTTAATCTCGATAAGCTTTAATCTTTTGCTAAACATTTTTCGACACCAGGGCTTAATTGTTTTGCTTTCCTTAAAAAATCGTTGTTCTTTAAAACGATTCTTCAAAATCACGCCAGATCGTATGATTATTAATAAGTTCTTGCTCAGTCTGATTTTAAATCGCAGTTCCGCCCTTATAATTTCAGTTTGGCAACACAATTTTCAACCAGATCAACAGCATTTCTGCTAATGACGCGCCAATCTAATTTTTCTTTAACTCGAATAGCCAAACTCATGCTTTCCTGAATCACTTTATCCCTGGGCATTCTTAAAAGCTCTAAAACACAATCCGCTAATGCCTTCCCATTGAAAGAGTCCGCAAACTTTACCGTAGGACAATTGTTAAACCAACGCTTGATTCCAGCCAGGGGTGTCGAAGCCACCGGCAAAGCCATACCAGCATATTCAACAATCTTAGCCACAAAAGCACAATGTGCGCCTGATGATTCCTCATATGGAACGATTCCTACAGTAGCATCTTTTAATATCTCGGCTACTTTCTGATACGGTACAAAACCTGTCGTCTCAATCTGGATATTCGGTACCGTCGCACGAGTCTTCAATAAAAGCCGCTGTAGTGCCTTTGTACAAGGCCCAATAAACCGAAACGTAAACTGCGGATCCCTTTTTGCTAAAGTAGTTATACATTCAAAAGCTATACTTCCTAGATGATGTTCATCAAAAGACCCATGCATAACAATCACAGGTCTTTCCTGCCCTGGCCTGGTAGCAAAACCCAACGGCTTGAAAAGTTCAGAATCAAATCCAAAATATATTGAACTTATTCTTTCAGAAGAAAATCCAGCCTGGACAAATTTTTCTTTCAATACATCTGATACAGTAAAAACATATTCTGCCCCAGCTCTTACCGGTATGTTTAATTCAAATTTCACCAATCCTGGCGCTATTAGTTTGTATAAATATTTAGGCTTCCATACCTCTGTAAACCCAAACAATAGATCAAGAAAGTTCATTATAGTCACTACCCCAATTTTCCTTCTAACAATACCGGCTGCAATGGCAGATATGGTATGCATCGAAAGTATGACGTCATACCGCTTCGCGGTAAACTCCTGTAAAACCTGATTCGAAAGGAAAAACGGATAAACAACGTACTTTAAATTCCTAAGCCTGGCAGTCCTGCTCATTTGCCATTTTTTAAATGGCACTATTCGTATATTGAACTCGCTTTCAATCCGATGGCGATCTGGGATTTCCGGACAAAATACATCAAGAATATGGCCTCTGGCTTCAAACTCCCGCGCTAAATATATTGCTTCAGTTGAGCCGCCTCCCGACGGCGGAAAAAACGGTTCATGACTTAACATCGCTATTTTGAAAACACGACGTCTCGTTTGCATCTTTTATAGAGATTTGCGGCTCTTTTAATCTATTACTCCCCTAGAAGAGCTGACTTAATAGTCTTTGCTATCAACTCCGCTCCCTGAGCATTTGGATGTATCTTGTCCGGAAATAAATCGGGCCTATTGCTTAATGCAGAATATAGATCTATTACTGGACATTTCTTCTTCTGCGCAACCTCTAAAATTATTGGAATTATTTCTTCCGAAATTATCTTTTCCGAAATTCCCCACCTATCTTCATATGCAGGCACAGGTAAGCAAAGCCAAACCATCGGCTTTGACGGTAACCGCCGAAAATGTTCTATCATATCTTCAAGATCTAACGCAAATTCTCCACTATATCTCCAGTTCTGTGGTTTTGAATCATTAGTACCTAGCTTTATTATAACTGCCTTAGGCTGAAATCGTGTCGCTTCCCTAAATTCTGCCGTGTTCCAATATGGTAAATCACCTTTCTTAAGCAAAGTAGCTCCGCTAACCCCAAAGTTCATAACCTGAAATTTTGATCCTAATAACCGACCCAGTACCGCTGGATATGAATTTGTCTCCCGACCTTGAATGCCAGCTCCATATGTTATACTGTCTCCTATGCATGCTATTTTAACGGGTTCTCCATGAATTTTCTCAGGCCGAAACGCTGGAGCCCTTATAGATGCGCACCCCACAAATATCAAACACACCAACAAAAGTTCAAACATCATGAAAAAACCGAACCAGAACCGAATCCATTTGTTTATCATAGGTCCATCTTACCGCAGGTCTCTCCACATTTTCAAGTAAGATATAAAAATGCAGAACATCACCCTGTGTTTGTTGCTTAACCAAATCCCCAAACAGATATATCGATAAAGTCCATATCACTTTTACTATCAAGTCATTGATGGCACGGCCGATTGCATCGTAATTTAAGCCATCAATATTAATAAGATTTTACCACCGATTGCAATGTTGGACTTACACATATCGTGCGCTTTAGACATTAAACCCCCGATTTCACCGATGACAAATCTTACATCGACTCCTTCCAGGACTCACAAAATTGTTTATGGCCATAAGGAACAAAGAAAAAATTAACCTGCTTCGATCTTATTTAGAGTCTATTGAAAAAGCTTCGTGTTTAAACTTATCCTGTGCAGTACTAAATAGAAGATTATCAATGGATACCATCTCCATTATTAAAAACTCATTCGTAAATTACTCGCTTTTAGTGGTTTAATTTGAATCCAGGACGAATTAACCTGTGAAATGAATCCGATTATTCAATAATCATTGATTTTATAATGTTTTAGCTCATTTCTGAATGGAATCGTCAAGAAAAAACCCGGCCTACTTATCCGAACTCCAAATTATCGGCATGCCAGAAAAAATTTTATGGACTGGTTACCTTGTAAAACTTCATTCGATCTTCAATCTGCCAGTCACAAAATATGGCCTGTGAACCGGAAAACTTTAGTCCAGATTCAAGAACCTTAAATTCACCGTCCAATGAATCACTAGTCAAAACCGAATATTCACAACCAGGCAGACAGTCCCAGGTTATCTTGACCCCATCACTGTCTAAACAAACACGCAGATTTATTATCTGATCAGGATCTGTATCTGATTCCCGATAAAATTCATTACCGGTTGAGTCAAGACCCGGAGACACAGCAATCCCGGTGCATTGCAAATGATTAGAAAAAGCCCCGGTTAAATCAGGGACCCGCGTTAAAGAACTATTAGATGATAATAACTTATCGCTATAAACAACCCTCATAACTAAATCACCATTGCCGTTTCTCAAATGAATGATTTCAGTCCCAGTATTATTTAATGACAAACCACCAGACCCTACATTGGCAGCAAAAAACGGAACAGTCAGATCGGGAATAGTGTTTGAGTTATAACCACCAATCAGAACAACAGCATGCCTCGGTTGCAATATAAAGCTTGGTTCAAACCTGAATCGTACCTGTTGAGCATCCGATACAGTCCAGTTTAATAAGTCAACAGGTGAATTCCCAGAATTTACTATTTCAATAAATTCATCATCAACCGACGGATTAGACGAAGGCGTCTTCCTGTGAAGAGGATTGTAGTGAACCGCTGACGAATTAGATGTAGGATTCGCTAAAAATTCATTAATAATAATGCTTTGCTCCAATTTGGTAGGGACATAGATAGACCACGACTTCTCAGAAATAGCATAGCCATTATCTGCATAAAGCTTAAGATTCAATCGCCTACCTTCATGGTCTTGACCCGCCCTGAAATAGTAAATCGCCAACCATTCACTGTCCGAAATCTTTTGAAAATTCCATTGTTGATTCTCTCTATTTTCAAGGTCCGCAGCTAAATTAACCGACCTCTGCTCCGGGTCCTGAACCTTGACTATTATCTCCAGTGCCTCACCAGGTCGTAAAACAAGCTCCTCATAAACGTTAGTCTGTAAATCCCCGGCTAATACCAAATCATGAAGATAATTAGTAAAAACTATTGTAGGAGGATAAACCCCGGGTGTTATAGCTGAAATCTTCGATACCCAAAGTTCATAACCAGAAGTACGAGGATTACTTGAATCATTCTGTGCCAGTACGCCAATAATATTAACCGGGCCTGACGGTATTGCCATACCAACCAATTCTGCCCCAGATGTCACCTTCATCGAAAATGTATTCCCACTAAAATCCGTTAGCTTAATGTTCTTATTGGATTCAAACACACCAGAAGTCTGATCTATGAAAACGTTCTGAAACTTTACCAGACTACCTTCTATTGATTCCATCCTATCTACATCGTTCTTCCATAAAAAATTAAATAATCTGCACTCTGGTAAAGCGTGAGAGCCCGATATCACAAAAACAGCTTCGTTATAGTTTTTTGGATCCGGCGATAAACTTAATAACCCATTACTATGCCCCAGATAACCCTTAATCCGAACTAAATCACCTTCCACAGGTCGGTAATCATCTACATTTGAACCATATTTCACAGCAATGCCACCTGTATCATCCTGAACAAAAAAGAAAACTGCTTTGTTTTCTGGATCGTCTATCTTAAAAATTATAATCCCCTCTACATAGAACTCTGTTGATGTGTCAGTAGGTACATAATTCGTCTTGTCCAACATCGAACGTAATTGAGATATCTCAGTAATGGTAGGAATATTTACCTTTACAGATACAACCCTGCTCGTTATTGCACCATAATAATTCGATACAATAAGATAATAATTACCGGTTAAATCTCTGCTTGCTTTTTCATACTTCAATATATCAGTAGCCGCAGCCACAAGCCCAGTCTCAGAATACCAATTATAATATAAAGGTTGAGCGCCTGAGACCAATGCACTCAATTTTATCTGCATACCCTCAAAAACTTCACAGTCCTGCGGCTCCAAAACGAAAACTGGAGGGCTTTCAGTCCCTTGAACATGCACAACCTCCTCAAATGTTCCTGCAACTATTAAATCATCAATATATAGCCCCCCTATCCCACTATTCTGACGAAACGCAAAACTGTATATATCCACAGCACTAACAATATCTTCACTGCTAATAAATTCATCTGATTCATCCACTGGATCTATCCATAACCTGGTTTCACAATTCTGACTGTTATACTTAATTACTATTTGATGCTTCTCATTAAGCGATATTAACTTAGAATGGAAAACGCTCGCAGTAGACGTCCCTGATGATATACCTAACTTTATTTTTCCATTTGGCACACCATTTGTACATGCAAAAACACGCCCTCTAAAATTACTACCTTTGTCTTTGAAATGCGCGAAAAATGAACCATCCTTCCCCTTCGGTAAAACACTAAACTCCACATTCATTGATGCATAAACAATCTTGTCGGTCTTTATTACCGACTCTAATAACCTATTCACATCTTCGGACTTTGCCTGGTCTAAATAAATGCGCGATTGAGTTACCTGAATTTCACCCGTCGTGCCACTGTGGGTTTTCCATAAACCACCTGAAACCGTAACTAAACTGCCATCAGCATAATCAAACCCATCCCTTAAATAATATTCTGCATGCGTTACCTCTGACAATACAACAAATATTATTGCTATACATAATACTGTAATAATATTTTTATTGATTATAAGCTCCTTGGTTAAACTAGTAAATTTGTAACTCATAACCTATTTTATAGTGATTTCTTTGTTATATCGTTATGTTATAATCCATATCTTCTAATTATGTAGTATGTCAAGTCTAATCAAATATATAAATATGTTGTAACATCTATTCATTGCATATGTACCCTTCTGAATGATGGATTGTATTTAGAAATACTTATATTTTAACTTTCATATCAGCTCCTCATTCTTATAATATTTAAATTTGATACGGTGATCTAAATGAAAAGTTTCATTAAAGAAAAACCCCAAAGCCTGATATTTAAAACTCAAGAAGCACGCTAGCTACGCAATATTATTGGAGCAAAAAGTTTTTGTGTTAATAAAGCCATAAAAATTTTTTTTGTTTAATAATGAGAAATAAGCAGTATTTTAACTAACTATGAATGTTGAAAATTTAAATATGTGGGACAAGTTCATGAAATGGTACCGTGAATATCCTGAGATCGGTCTGGCGATTGATCTTAGTCGAATGAATTTTCCAGAGGATTATCTGGAAAAAATGCTGCCTAAATTTCAGAAAGCATTTAAGGAGATGCAAGAACTAGAATCTGGAGCGATTGCTAACCCAGATGAGCATAGAATGGTAGGTCATTATTGGTTGCGAGCTCCAGAATTAGCTCCGACAGAAGAGATTAAAAATGATATTATAAATACGATTAACGATATCAAGGAGTTCTCACGGGAAGTACATTCGGGAAAAATTCGGGGACAAACCGGTGTCTTTAAAAATCTCCTGGTTATCGGCATAGGTGGCTCTGCTTTGGGACCTCAATTCGTTGCAAATGCCTTAGGCAATCCATCATCAGATAAAATGTCGGTCTTCTTCTTTGATAATACCGATCCAGATGGAATGGATCGTGTAATGTCAAGGTTGGCAAGCAGATTAGGAGAAACTCTGGTGATTGTGATTTCAAAATCAGGCTCGACTGTCGAAACAAGAAACGGGATGCTAGAAATCAAACACGCTTATAAAAATGCCAATTTAGACTTTTCCCAACATGGGGTAGCTATTACGGAGCGTGGAAGTAAACTGGATCAATTAGCTGAGAAAGAACGCTGGCTAAAACGATTTCCAATGTGGGAATGGGTTGGGGGTAGGACCAGCGAAACCTCTGCAGTTGGTCTTTTGCCGGCAGCGTTACAAGGCATTGATATCGATCAAGTCCTCGATGGTGCCAGGCATTGTGACAGGATATCGCGGGACTTTAACGTTAATGATAACCCATCTGCACTCCTGGCACTCGCATGGTTCTTCGCAGGTAACGGTAAAGGCGAAAAAGATATGGTCATCCTTCCTTATAAAGACCGACTCGAATTGTTCTCTAGATACCTCCAGCAACTCGTTATGGAATCCTTAGGAAAAGAAACTGATAAAAACGGTAACGTCGTCCATCAAGGCTTGGTTGTTTACGGCAATAAAGGGTCAACAGATCAACATGCATTCGTGCAACAACTTAGAGACGGGCCAAATAATTTCTTTGTTACTTTTATCGAAGTTTTACTCGATCGTGATGGGCCATCTATCAATGTTGATAATCAGGTAACAAGTGGAGATTATCTTTTTGGCTTTTTGTTAGGAACTAGAAATGCACTTTTTGAAAAAGATAGACTTTCTTTAACTATTACACTTAAACAAGTTTCCCCATTCTCAATCGGTGTGCTTATAGCCTTATTCGAACGCGCCGTCGGATTTTACGCCTCCCTGATAAACATCAATGCTTATCATCAACCTGGAGTAGCAGCCGGTAAAAAAGGTGCAGATGATATAATCAATCTCCAAAGAGACATTCTAAAGTTACTGGAAACAAAAAATAAGACACCACTTACTGCCGAAGAAATTGCACATCTCCTGAATAAACCAAACCATATAGAAATTGTATTCAAGATTTGTAACCATTTATCGGCAAACCCATATAGAAACATTAAAAAGTCTCCGGGAAAAACACCATTCGATGCACGTTTCAGTCTGACACTATAACCTTATGTTTGTCTTTCCCAAAAAATATGATGTGATTGTTGTAGGCGGTGGACACGCTGGAGTCGAGGCAGCATTAGCCGCCGCCAGGATGGGCTGTCAAACGCTGCTCCTTTCTATTAACCTGGACACTATCTGCCAAATGTCTTGCAATCCTGCTATAGGTGGTCTGGCAAAGGGGACCCTGGTAAGAGAAATTGATGCTCTTGGCGGACAAATGGGTATAACAACAGATATGTGCGGACTCCAATTCCGCATGCTCAATACCCGAAAGGGTCCTTCCGTAAGGTCACCCAGAGCTCAATGCGATAAAAAGGCTTATCAGTTCTTCATGAAACATGTGTGCGAAAAACAGGAATTGCTAGACCTTAAGCAGGGCATGGCCACTAGAGTCCTGGAAAATAACGGCGAAATAATCGGTATAGAAACCTCTCTCAATGTCCAATACCTTGGTAAAACTGTAGTCCTAACAACTGGCACATTCCTTAATGGACTCATCCACATCGGATTAGAAAGATTCCCATCTGGTCGCGCTGGCGAACCAGCATCGACCCACCTGTCAGATTCACTGAGACAACTCGGACTCGAACTAGGTCGACTCAAAACTGGCACGCCTCCTAGAATAAACCGAAAAGGCATAAACTTCTCAAAAATGATTCCACAGCCCGGAGACGAACCAGTCCCCTGGTTTAGCTTCTGGAAAGAAGAATTGTTCCACGTGGAACAATTCTTTTCTAAATCTGGTGTAAATTATCCAAAGGGATCAATCCTGGAGCGAGCAGGGGGACAGTCGCCATGTTATATCACATTTACAACTCCTCAAACAGCAGAATTAATAAAAGCAAACTTAGATAAATCTCCATTATATAGCGGCATAATAAAAGGTACAGGGGTAAGATATTGCCCGTCGATTGAAGATAAAATCGTAAAGTTTTCCAATCGAGAAAAACATCAGATTTTTTTAGAGCCCGAAGGAATTAATACCGAAGAGTTTTATGTCAACGGCTTCTCAACCTCCCTGCCGTTTGAAGTTCAATTGAAATTAATCCATACAATCAATGGTTGCGAGGCAGTCGATATTATGCGACCGGCCTATGCCATTGAATATGATTTTGTCTACCCAACTCAATTGTCACCTACGCTCGAAACTAAAAAATATAAAAATCTATTCTTGGCAGGCCAAATTAACGGCACGTCCGGATATGAAGAAGCCGCAGCCCAAGGCATTATCGCAGGTATAAATGCAGCAAGAAGAGTAAAAGGCCTCGAGCCAATCGTATTAGGAAGAAATGAAGCATATATAGGTGTGTTAATCGATGACCTGGTTACAAAAGGTACTAATGAACCATATCGGATGTTCACTTCAAGAGCTGAGTTCCGTCTCTTGCTTAGACAGGATAATGCAGACCTTAGACTGTCACACTTAGGATACCAGCTCGGCTTATTGCCACAATCCAGATTCGAACGTGTAAAACTAAAAAAGAAATTAATTCAGGAAGAAATTAACCGACTGTATTCTACCTTCTCTGGCTCTACATCATTAGCACAGATCCTGAAACGACCAGAAATTAAATACAAAGACCTTCCCCAGTCTGACCATAACCTTCCCGATGAAGTAATCGAAGAAATTGAAATTGAAATTAAATACGAAGGTTATATCCAAAGACAAATTGAAGAGGTCAAAAAGTTCCAAGAACTTGAAATTAAAAAAATTCCAGATTACCTCGATTATTCCAAAATCCCCGGCCTAAAAACCGAGTCGCGACAGAAATTACTCAAAATTAGACCCAAGACTATTGGACAGGCTAGCCGTATCTCTGGCATCTCACCAGCTGACCTAAGCTTAATCCTCGTCCATATGAAACGAGCAAATATTGAAGATAAATAAATTCTTTGCCTAAATTAGATATGTCAAGCCGCGTCAATTACTCATTTAAATAAAAACCCGAGTTTGACAGTAAAATGAGATCGATGCCTCTGAAACCCGCATGAAATCGTGGTTCTCACTTCAAAATCTCAAAAATGTAGTGAACATTTTTCCGTTATTTGTTGCTTTTTTACAAGGTCTGATTTACTTTTTGTCGTTAACAACAATTATGTATTTAAAAATAACAAAGAATCAAAAAGGGTATGCATATTACCACCTGGTCGAGGCCTACAGGGAAAATGGTAAGGTAAATCAACAGACATTGATGTCGTTGGGGCAGAGTGGAAGAAAACAAACTTGAGAAACTATACGAAGCAATAAGCAAGCACCTTGAGACGGTTGACATTTTGAATCTATCGAAGGAAATAGACATATCTGATACATATATCCTTGGGCCATTGCTTGTTTTAGACAGGATGCTGGAGAGGTTAGGGATAAAGGAGGCTCTGCAAAATATTCCTTCCCAACATAAAAAGCTTCAGTTCTGGAGCCAAAACTCTTAAGGACATAATAGAGAAGGTGCGTGGTAAGTTTTCAATACGGAGGTTTATTTTTATTGCCGACAGGGGATTGTTTTCGTTTGGGAACCTTGAGCATATTCGTGGTGAGGGGGCAGAGTTTATTGTTGGGTTAAAGTTGGGTTCAATGAGTAAACTCCGGCAGCAGGATTATTATGAGCTGTCGAAGTTTAACTGGATAAATGAAGGTCTAGCCTATTATGAAACCAGACTGGGAGGTGATCGTTGCATTATTACGTGGTCAAAGGCAAGGGCTGAGCGGGATCGCAAAGCAAGGGAAGAGGTACTGGAGAAGATACGACAGAAACTGGCAGAAGGCAAAGCGCTGACAAAGGAATTTATCACTAACAGCAGCTATAAGAAATATCTAAAGATAGCAAGTAAGGATCAATGTGAACTCAATCATGAGGCGATAGCAGAAGAATCGAAGAGAGACGGGTATTTTGGTATCATTACTAATGTAGTTTCGATGGGAGCTATAGAGATAATAACCCATTACAAGCAGTTATGGAAGATAGAAGATGCATTTGGTGAACTGAAAGAGACTCTTAAAGTGCGATCTATTTTTCATTGGAATGATAAAAGGATTATAGGGCATCTGGTATTGTGTTTTCTGGCGTACTTATGTGAGGCTCAATTGACGAAGCTCCTGAGAGAAAGAACCGAGCGACTTGAAAAGAAGTCAACAAGCAAGGGGTACATACGATCGCGTGGGTTGAGCGTAGTTCAAGCGATGGAAGAATTGAGTCGAATAATGGCAATACCGGTAAGGGTAAGAGAAAGGACGATCTGGGTAAGGACAGACATACCGGTTAACGCGCAAAAACTGATAAAAGCAATTGGCATGAGGATACCACTGAAGATAATCCAGGGAGCATAAATGTAGTGGCACAAAATTTTTTTACGAATGTAACATATTCTCCAGTAAGCACTTACAAAAATTACCTGTCAAACTCTGGATTCTAAAATCGGGTTCCTTACCCGGATGCAAAATCTGAAGTTATTATTAATTGTCGAGAGATATAGTTTTATTATCACCAAACGAAGCATTATATCCATTGAATGGTGGGTAGGATGGCGGGTAATCAGTAGAGATGATTTGCGCACCTGAAGCGATAGCCCATGAGAGTCTAATGTTGTTATATTCTCCGTCGCCATCAGCTCTTGTTCGTATTATATACCCTTTGGCAATTAATTTTTTTATTAAGGCAGCATTTGTTATTGGGTCATTAATGACCATAAAACAAGAGTCCGGATTATCCTCGGGGGCGCAAGTAAACATAGCCCGGCCGGCGAGAGAAGGATTGTTTTGGATGAACAAGTTACGATATTTTTCATTTTGGTGTAGGATGACGATGATCTTACCGCGGGCATTTTTTAATTCCGGCCAACCTTTGGATAATATTGCATATGGAATACTAGCAGCGTCTCTTCTGATTTCGTCGGGTGTTAACAGGTTTGACCCTAGTTTGTTGCGAATTAAGGAATCTAATTGATTCAGGTGCGATGCATTAATTTTGACGAGACTGGGATCTAAATAGGCAAAATCGTCTTTTATTTCTAAAAGTAAAAATAGCGGTATATGTTTGGGATTTGAGGCGGACCAAATAGATATTTCTTTGAGAGCAAGAGAAAAATCCGGTGCTATTGAGCGGTCATCGATTAGAGGAACGTGAACACATTCAAAGGTGCTACCATTAAGCCGAATATCAAACTCGAAACTACGAATGCCAGAGTTTAATTGTTCTGTTATTGTTTGATGAGAATAGTTTAATTTCTTTGCTTCGTCCGGTGCAAAAATTTTGATAAAAAACATTCTCAGTGGGTCTGCTTTAATTCTATAACTGTTATGTGTGCCAATCATTCTAATTTTATTAATGGGTGTGTTATCTGGCAGATCTTCATCGATAAGTCTATGAGGATTAGTGGTTGTACTTTTTTTAATAAGCTCGATGCGTTTGCGTTGATTAAAAATATCTAGCTGATGAGTTATTTTGAAATAAAAGATGCAAAGAATGAGCGCAGTAATGAAAAAAATCAAACCCCATATAATCACCAATCCGAGCATTCGGATTATCCTTTTTGGACTGATTATGAGCGTGTTCAAATTTTTAAATTGCGGGTTTAATTTAATATCTGACAACTTTGAATCGCTTTATAATAAATTTTGAGCGGATAGCTTTTTGTTGCGCGTATTAACAAGTTATTAAATTAATTCGTTTGCGAGTTCATCAATTGTCCAGTTTGGTTTTATAAGTTCCAATTTATCAGCTGCTAAACCATGAGCCCAGACGGCGTAAGCTATTGATTCTTGAATATTATTCTTCTGCAATTGTGGTTGAGCCAACAAGCCTGCTATAAAACCGGCCAGTAAATCTCCACTGCCGCCTTGGGCAAGGTTTGGGTTACCAGTAGGATTTACGTAAATCACACCCTTATTTTTGCCTATCAAAGTTAGATAACCTTTAAGGACTACATAACAATCAGAGAACCTGGTGGAAAGTTTTCTAACGGTTAGGGGGCGATCGGCCTGGATTTCGGCTACGGACATATTTAGCATTCGAGCGGCTTCGCCGGGGTGTGGAGTAATGACTCTAGGAGCAATTGATTTGCATTGGCCGGGCTTCAGCCAGTCAAGGGCAGAGGCATCAACGATTACCGGCAGAGGAGATTCTTTCCATAATTGGATTACTTGTTGTTTGAAGTTTTCAGGTATATTGGGGTCTGCAAGTCCGGGACCTATCAAGATGGCTGTGGCCGATTCCGGAATGGTTATTTTCCCTTGCCATGAGCAAACCATCACTGACTGTAATTGTGCGGCGACGGGTATATATACTTCTGGTTGGACCATTAAAGTGACAAGTCCGGGCCTTGCTCTTGAAGCGCCTTTGGCTGCAAGTACGGAAGCCCCGTGGAAACCAAAGCTACCTGCAACAATAAAAAGATGGCCAAATGTACCTTTATGGCTGTTGAGTGGTCTGTCTGGCCTTATTTGGCGGAAGTCAGACTCAGTTAACCATGCGAGATCGCATTGAATGGTTTTATTGGTATTAGTGATATTCCACTTAGTTTTGTTACGCTGGGTTGAATAGAGCAACGGTAAACCGATTTGATCAGCAACAATAATTTTTCCAGTGAATTCTGAGCTTTTAGGATTTAGAAAGCCCCGCTTAACAGCGCCCATTGTGACAGTGCAATTGGCTCTGACGGCACTTCCGAATGTTTCACCTGTATCGGCATTTAGTCCAGAGGGCACATCTACAGCAAGGATTGGGATATTTGAATTATTTATGCGGTCAATAATTTGTAGCCATGGAGCAGCCAATTGCCGGTTTAATCCAATACCAAAAAGACCATCTATTAAGAGGTCCGGGTTTAGAGTTAAACATGAGTCCAGGTTATGAATGGAAAACTCAGGGTCAAAAATATTTAATGAAGTAACTTTTCGATCTGAAATATGACTGCCAGCTAAACGTGCATCATCACCATTGTGGCCTTTGCCGGCAAGAATTATAATGGAGTCACCGGGTTTGGTAAGTTTCATTGCTTGCTCAGCCACAGCAGAACCGGCCATCTGTATGACTTCGTGCTGGGATATGCCACTTTCCCAAGCAGTTTTTTCCCAAAGGCGGATTTGGTCTATTGTGAGAACCGGAATTGCCATCAGTCTCCAAAGCTAATACCTAAAGCTCTAGCGGTTTGGACAAGGTCACCGTCGACAGGCACTGTTTTAAGTCGCCCAATTGCTTCGGTAATTTTAACAGCAACTGTTTCGGGTGGTCGGTAGGAAACCATATATCCATATTTTTCTTCGGCTATTAATTGAACAGCCTTTGCCCCAAACATGGTACATAAGACGCGATCGAAAGAGGTTGGGCCGCCACCTCTTTGAAGGTGGCCAAGGACTACGGTTCTGGTTTCTTTGCCAGTTCTACGTTCTATTTCTTTGGCTACTCTCTCAGCAATACCGCCTAGTTTAACTTCCCTATCTTTTTCTGATGCATCTTTAATTACAAGGCCGTTACCTTTTTCATGGGCACCTTCTGCAACCACGATTAAAGTAAATTTTTTGCCTTGTTTTTCGCGTTCAAAAATTTTTGCACAAATACCATCATAGTTAAATGGAATTTCCGGGATAAGGATTACATCTCCGCCGCCAGCTATACCAGCGTAGATTGAGATCCATCCTGCATAACGCCCCATGACTTCCATGACCATTACTCTGTTATGGCTTTCTGCAGTAGTATGAAGTCTGTCTAATGCATCAGTTGCACAAGCCACAGCAGAGTCAAAACCGAAAGTAAAAACTGTAGCTTCCAAATCATTATCTATAGTCTTTGGAACAGCGACCAATGGTACACCTACTTCAAATAACTGTTGTGCAATTGTTAGACTACCGTCGCCTCCTATAACGACCAGTGCACGTAAGCCTAGCACTTCAAAATTGCGCTTAGCAGCAACCAATATTTCTTCTGGGATTTTATTAACTTCACCTGTGCCTGTTTTTGCAGAAAATCTACCTTTATTAGTAGTTCCAAGGATAGTGCCGCCTTTTAAAAGGAGCCCATCCATAGCTTTATAATCAAGGACCCGGAATTGTACTGGATCCAAAAGCCCTTCAAAGCCGTACATAATTCCAATAGTATCCCAACCGAGTTTAGAGGCGGATTTACCGACGGCTCTAATGACTGCATTTAGGCCTGGACAGTCACCGCCACCTGTAAGAACTCCAATTTTTGTGCTCATAATTATTTTTTTTGGTTAAAAACCATAATCTTATTTTAGTCTTACTTTAATAATCTGCAAATTTTTAAAAAGCCCATCAGGAATTTGAATATGTGACTTTTTTTGATTATAAATGAAAGGAGCAACCAGGAAAATTAAAAATATGAAAATGGAAGTTTGAAATAATCCTTTATACTGAGCTAAAATAGTTTGCGTTGGGGGCAATTAATTGTGCATATTTTATCAAAGGTTAATATGAGGACCCGGTATATTTTAATGGCTTTAGTTATTGCTTTGGTAAGTACTGGGGCGACTTCGGTATTTTTCGCGATTAAATATTATTCTTTGAAGAAGCAACCCACGCAAATACAGAGTGCTACAAACACTTTATTAATAAAGACAAATGTTGTAGTACGTCGTCAATTTTTTTCCTGGTCCGATATCGAATCTGAAGATTTTACCAAATATATACAAAACCTGCGAGATATAGGATGTCCTGAGCAGACCATACGGGACATAATAGTTTCCGAGGTAAATCAAGTTTTTTCTCAGCGACGGGATTTAGAGGTTACTACTCCTGAGCAACAATGGTGGAAATCAGTGCCAGATCCTGAGGTTATAAAAGATGCTATAATTAAAGTACGAGCCTTGGATAACGAGAGACGGGAGCTCTTGACAAAATTACTAGGTCCAGACTGGGAACAATCTGGAGCTGCAGAATCCTGGCCTCCACAAGATATGCTAGCTGAGACCATAATTTCTGGATGGTCAAACGGTCGGGTAATTTTGGATGGGCCGGTTTTGGGTAAGCTATCTCCTGAAATCAAGAAGGCAGTCCAGCGAATTAGTCGGGAGGCATGGAGACGACAACAAGAGTATTTAGAATCACAAGAATTAAATGGTAAACCTATCAGTAATGCCAAACTTGCAATTTTACGGCAGCAGACGCGTGAAGAATTATCCAAGATTTTGACGCCACAACAGTTAGAAGAATACTTATTGCGGTATTCTCAGACCGCTGAGAATTTACGACGTGATCTCAGGGGAATCGAGGTTTCACCTGAGGAGTTCAGGAAACTTTTTGTTCAAAAGGATGCTATAGATATGGAGTTGGATCTGTTAGCCGATAAAGCAGATGCGGCATCTATCCAACGAGTTAGACAATTAGAACTACAGAAAGACCAATTGATGAATCAAGTTTTAGGTTCAAACCGCTCACAACTGGTGAAATTACAAAAAGACCCCGTGTTCATAGAATCACAAAAAATAGTCCAGGAAAGTGGTGCATCTGCAGATTCAATCATGCCATTATATAGAGTAAACCGAGAGACCGAACTTCAAATAAGAAAAATACAACAAGATAATTTGCTAACCGATGAGGAAAAACAGGAAATCATTAGTCAGATTAAGTCAGTTCAAGACCAGACCCTGAAGCGGCTCCTTGGTGATCGTGCCTATCAAAAATTCAAATCTCTGCAGGAGAACACTACCCAAAACGGTAAAGAGAATTAACTCTGGTTTTAGCTGAAATAATTCAGCGTCAAAATTAAACCAATGAATTCAACAATAATCCAAAAACGAAAGGGATTAGCTTTTGAGCTAAATCGTTTATATGAATGTGCCTTAAGACATTTTGGACATCAAGGTTGGTGGCCCGGGGATACAGATTTAGAAATTTGTATAGGAGCTATACTGACACAAAACACAAACTGGACGAATGTTGAAAAAGCCATAAATAACTTAAAAAGGCGCGGTTTATTAAGTCTGGATGCACTTTTTGATATTTCAGAAAATTTATTGGCACAGTCAGTTCGCTCAGCTGGGTATTACAACGTTAAGGCTAAAAGGATCAAGAATTTTATCAGGGTTGTACACGAAGAATTTAATGGGAAGCTGGAAAATTTATTCGATCTACCTACTGTTCTTGCCAGGAGGGTCTTGTTGAATATAAAAGGCATAGGCCCAGAAACAGCCGATAGTATTTTATTGTATGCCGGGGGACACCCTGCATTTGTTGTCGATGCATATACGAGACGAATCTTTTCACGACACCAATGGATTGATGGAAATGAAGATTATGAGGAAATTAAAAATATTTGTGAACAATGCCTGAGAAAATCGACTGTTAACGAGACTGTTGAGTATTGGAAAGACTATCATGCGCAGCTGGTAGCTGTTGGTAAAAAATACTGCTTAAAGAAAAATCCTGAATGTCAAAGCTGCCCGCTGATGCTATTTTTTTCTAAGAATAAACCATGATCGGCTTTAGAGATCGGTAGGTGGTGGCGGTGGCATTGGCGGGCGTTCGGATTTATTTAAGATCCGTGTGGTCAGGCCTTCGAAAATCACAAGTGAGTTTGGCGGGACGCTGTGTGTGAGAAACACGTTCCCACCTATAGTGCTTCCAGCGCCTATAATCGTTTCTCCTCCAAGTATTGTTGCACCCGGATAGATGGTTACGTGGTCTTCTATGACGGGATGTCTTTTTTTTCCGCGCAATTGTTGACCCCCTGAGGTAGATTTGGCTCCCAGGGTGATTCCATGGTACATTTTTACATGGTTTCCAATTACACAGGTTTCACCGACGATAGTACCTGTCCCGTGATCGATAAAGAAATATGAACCAATCTCAGCTCCAGGGTGTAAGTCTATTCCAGTTTTGCTATGGGCCCATTCGGTCATGATCCGAGGTATAAATGGAATATTTTTTTTGTACAGTTCGTGTGCAACTCGCTGGGTGCCAATTGCTTGTATAAAAGGATAGGCAACGATTACTTCCTCATGACTGAATGCTGCTGGGTCTCCATCGTACGCAGCTTCGACATCTGTTTGTAATACGTGACGGATCTGAGGCAGTTTTAGTAATAGCTCATCAGTCACAGACTTTGCTACATCCTTAAGACTGTCTGAAGTGGTCCTTTCATCAGTTGCACAGTATTCTAAGCTCTTTAAGATTTCGTTTGTTAGGTTATAACGAATTTTTCTTACCAGCTCTGACGTCCATTCATGCAGGTTAGACAAGCGGATTGGTTTTTCTTCATAAAACCCAGGAAAGAGCAACCTTAATATATCTGTTGTTAATTCCTCGATTATATTCCTGGATGGTAGATTTAAACCATCAATGTGGTTAATACCCCCAATCTCATTATAAGATTGTAACATATTTTCAATAATTTTGTTTTCGAGTTCCATAGCATCATGAATATCAGCAGGATTAATTTAAAATTCAAGAAACGAATAACTTATCCCTTAAGTAATATTAATTTAATGCGGAATTTGAAAATTTTGTTTTAATAAATCAGGTTTTTTATAAAATATAATTAAGGATGCATAAGATTCAGGACATCCATGTAGTCGGGTTTGAACCTTTGGTTAGTCCGCAAAAGCTAAAATCTGAATTGGCGGTGACCGAAGAGATAACCGATTTTATTGCAGAAAGTCGGGCCCAATTAGTTGAAATCTTGCGGCTTCGAGATCCGCGGTTTTTAGTTATTGTGGGGCCCTGTTCGATTCATGACATAGACGGAGCTACAGAATATGCTCAAAAGCTGAATACTTTGAAAAATGAGCTTTCTTCCAGGATGTTTATAGTGATGAGGGTCTATTTTGAAAAGCCAAGGACTAGTATAGGTTGGAAAGGCTTGATTAGTGACCCACATCTGGATGGAAGTTGTGACATGGAAGTGGGCTTACGAAAAGCCCGAAAATTCTTACTGACATTGGCGGCTATGAGATTGCCGGCGGCCACAGAGTTTGTAGATCCTATCACCCCTCAATACGTCGCTGATTTGATAACCTGGACGGCTATCGGAGCCAGAACAACAGAATCTCAAACGCACAGAGAAATGGCAAGCGGACTGTCTATGCCCGTGGGATTTAAAAACGGGACTGACGGTGACTTGCAGATAGCCGTGGATGCACTTCGAGCCGCAAGCCAGCCGCATAGCTTTATCGGAATAAATGAACACGGACTAACCTGTATTGTCCGAACATCTGGTAACCCCAATGGCCATATCGTCCTTCGTGGAGGTAGAAACGGGCCCAATTATTATCCTGAAAATATCAAAGACGCTGAAACTCGATTAAAGAATATTGGCCTAATCCCAGCATTACTTGTGGACTGTAGCCATGCTAATTGTAATAAAAAATATGAACTACAAGAACAGGTCTGGTTTAATGTCCTAAATCAAAGAATTTCAGGAACAAGATCTATCATAGGAGCAATGCTTGAAAGTTATTTGAAACCTGGAAATCAATCCTTCCCAAAAAATCCTAAGGATATTTTATATGGTGTTTCTATCACAGATCCATGCATTGGTTGGGAAAAAACAGAACAATTGCTAAAACAAGGATTTAACCTTTTAGAAAAAGTAAAATAATTTTCAAGACCTCTCTGCAACCTTCTTAACCTTTCTAATGATGGAAAATCCCATAAACTGAGTAAAAACCTCTCCCGGGAAAGGCGCGAATATTAAATAATTCCCGAAAAAAGCTCGTTCTTATATTTCCCGCCACCGCTTGTAAATTGGTTATAATAACATATACGATGTTTGACGTTAATTATTTCCGAAAGCCTGTTATTATTGGTGACATCTGATAATTTTGACTTTTATTGAGCAATGCTGAACTGTTAACTTTAATTGATTAATTGTATATGATGACTCAATCGGTAAACGATAAGATCAGGTTAATATCCACAGACTTTGATGGTACGTTATTTGCCGATCAGGAAGTTCCACCGGTACCAAAAGAACTTGAGCAATACCTTAAGAATCTGCAATCAAATGGAACTGTAGTAGTAATCAATACCGGACGTGATATCAAAGGTGTTCTGAGTGCATTGGAACTAATAGAAACAAGCTTTACACCTGACTATTTAGTAGTTGTGGAGCGGGAAATATACAAATATGAAAATGGAAAGTACGTTGGCCTTGAGTCATGGAATGATTACTCCCGAAAATGTCATGAGAATGTATTTCTTTCTTATGTAAAAGAAATAGCGGAGCTTTTTAATTTGATCAGATCCAAATGGAATATCAAGGTGTTCTCAGATGAATATTCTCCACTTTGTATTGTTGCAAATTCAAATGAACAAGCAGATGAAGTTGATTATGTGGTTACTCAATGGTGCAAAGAGCATCCAGGATTGGCTTTTATGCGTAATCACATTTATGCCCGGTTATGCAGCTCGGAATTTAATAAAGGTGAGGCGCTAAGGTATATTCAAAAGTTATTGAATATCTCCATTGATAAAACCTTTGCTGCTGGGGATGAATTAAATGACTTGCAAATGTTGAAGCCGGATTTTGCTAAATACCTGGCCGCCCCAGGTAATGCAATATCAGAGTTAAAGTCGGCTGTGCTTCAATATGGTGGTTATGTAAGTAATCTTAATTACGGACACGGATTACTGGATTCTTTGAAGTATTATCTTTCTGATCTCTAATAACTGAATCAGTTTCTTTGTAAGTCCTGCAATCAGTAAAATAACTGGATAAATACAGAAGCTTTTTATTCATATTTACTAAGATATTGAAAACCGAAAAGTAACCAATTAACGGACTGGCCTGTCACGAACACTCAATTAAGATTAAAAGCCTGGAGATATTGAAATGCTATGAGGATCGGCTCTGTATAGTTTGGGGGTTTTTCTTGATTAGGCCAATACATATAGCGACAGCAATCATGATTCCTCCCCATAAAAGTCCCGAGTGCGGCTTTTCATTTAATAAAAATATTGCCATAGGAATTCCAGATATAGGCTGAAATAGTATAGTCAATGCTGCCAGGTTAACATCTATTTTTTTGATAATCAAAAACCACACATAATAACCTAACATTGTGCACAGGAACGCCAGATAAAGTAGTAATAACCAGTCCTTTAAAGATATTGAAGGAATGGCTTTAATTATATTTTTACCTTCTATAAACAGATTACAAATAGTTCCACTTATGAGTGCAATGCTTAACGTTTTCCCCGGACTTGCTGAGTTCAAGATTGGTTTTCCAATAACTGAATAAGCGGCATCGCAGAAAAAGGATAGAATAAATAATAGATTTGCAAAAATATCTAACCAACGAAATGAAAGTTTCCAGAATTGGTTTAAAAAAGCTATCCCAAATAAACCCATTAAAAAGCCTATCCAGCGATTTGGTGGGACATATTCTTTCAAAAAGACAGCAGCACACACAGACGTGATAAGAGGTTCCAGCCCCATTAAAATGGCTGAATTTTCTGCAAACCCAAGATTATTGCCGGCAACTTGAAGCCTATACCCAAAACAAAAAACTATACAGCCCATCAAAATATTTTTTATCAGATTATAACCCTTTGCCATTTTACCGTTGTATAGAGGCCAGATTGCCAAAGCTAAAATAGCTGCTAAACCAAATCTTAACGTTACAATGCTGCCAGTAGAAAGAGTATTGCCCAGCAGTTTATAGCAAATTAGCGATCCTGACCATATGGTGTTTAGTACAATAAGTATCAAAAAATATTGTATTTGCATGATTTTATATCAAGTACGTCCTTAAATCCTCTAAACAACTAGTGAAAAATTCAAAAGATACAAGAGATAAGTCAGCCGAATGGTATATTAATCATTGCCGGCAATTATTTCCGTGGACTGAGCACCCGAAGCTGCAGAATGAAAAAATTTAAACTCTATTAGATCTCCTCGTGAATTGTATTTGTCAAAATTAACCAGTTCTTTTCTGTCAGAATATTATGGGATAAATCAGGGCAATATTAAATTGACATATTGTTCCAGAAGATTAAATTATATCTAATGGGTGAGAGGTTCCGGATAAACAAAACTTTGCCTGCGCGCATTACATCAATAGCGTTGGTGAGTTTTATTTTGTTTATCCAGGTTTGTGTTTCGGTTCCCTTCATTCACAAGTATCTCCATGCCGATGCAGATAGTCCTGACCATAGTTGTATTGTTACACTTTTTAATAAAGCACAGGTTGATCTTGCTATAACTATAGTTTCGGTAAAACCTCTTTTCTTAATCTCAAACGAAGTAAGCAACTATTATGAGTCTTCTTATGTTCCCTACGATTTTGTTTATCTTCAAACAGAACGTAGCCCGCCAATAGTTTGATCTTCAAAATTAATTCATCTTATTCGGCCTTCAAGAAGGCTTTTTCATTTTAGCTAATAATATAAATAAATTAAAGAAACAACGAGTAACATGTGATTAATCATGTTATTCCGATTAGTTCTTGTTTAAAAATGTAGATTTATGAAAAGAAAAAACTATGTAGGTTTCACTCTGATAGAATTGTTAGTTGTTATAGCTATTATAGCGATCCTGGCCGGGTTGTTGCTTCCTGCATTGGCAAGGTCAAAGGAAAAGGGACGTCAAATTGCTTGCGTCTCGAATTTGAAGCAAATTGGCTTAGCAATACGGATGTATGCTGACGATAACGGTGGATGGATGCCCACTACAACTCATGGTACGACAGCAACTAATGTATCCTGGATTTACCAGTTATCACGATATTTAGCAAATGTAGACCGTGTTAAGTTATGCCCGTCTGATAGGAAATGGCGCGCCAGATTAGAAGCAGGTGCAAGTAGTTATACTTTAAATGAATACACATCCGTTGATCTCACTGATCCATTTGGAAATATCATAGAGACTTACAGAAATTTAGATAGGTTGAGGTCTCAATCTTCAACGATGATAACCTTTGAAATCTCAGACCATGCAGGGGCTAGTGTCTTTTCAGATCATACTCATTCGCGCTCGTGGAAAACATGGGCCGATGTAACTAATGATATTGCACCATTTAGGCACATGGCGTCAGCTAATTATCTGTTTGCTGATGGGCATGTGGAAGTAATAAAGGCATCTCATTTAAAAGCAATGTTCGATGCAGTGACAAACTTCGCGAAGCCGGTTAATTAAGCTTGTTAGTAATTATATTGTTAAAAACAAGTTAAAAATAGAAAGGAGAAAAAATGAAAACTAAATCAATTATAAAGATCTTAGTTAGTGCCATTGTAATGGCAGCAGTTAACAGATTATTTGCTAACACAGACTCTTATGAACATATGGACATAGGAGTTGAGTATGTGGATAACAAGTTGGAGATTCACGCTCATTCGGAGGACACAGGAGAAATTCACCAAGGATATATTTTTGAAGTTGGTCCATCGGCTATGAGTCCAGTGGTATCGACCGGGCTATCTCAATATCTTGGGAATACAACGGGGCCTATCTGGATTTTACCGCAAAATTTAACCCCGGGTTTATTGTTTCTGGGCCTTTCCGTGGAAGAGGTGCCTCCTGGATTATTTTTGAACGATTATTTAAGTTTAAGGTTAGTGGACTCAAATGGCCCGGGTGAATTTATTTTATTCAGTTTTGATCCGTTTGGAACACCGCAGGTTTTCATGTCAACATATGATGGGATCAGTGGAGACGATGAAATAAAACTACAAGTTGGACTACATCGACATGTCAACTGGGGGTTTACTCAGCCAGGGTCATATAATTTAACATTTCAAGCACAAGGGCAATTAGTCGCAAATGGAGAAATAATTAATAGTGACCTGGCTACTTTCGGCTTTCACGTTATCCCTGAGCACAGCTCAGTGGGTTTAGTGTTTTTAGGTTTTGTGATTCTGGTTTTATTTTTGAGATTAAGATCTATAAAAACTTGTTTTGGTATTTTTATTGTCATCATCGGCAATACCTTTGGCCAAAGTTCAGAGATCAACGAAGGGCATTTGGATTTAAGTCTTTTATTTAACTCCGATAGAACGAACTTGAATTTGGTTATTAAGGATGAAACTCATGGTGTGACATATCAACCCACAAACTGTGTTATAACTCTAACTGAAGCTGCTAAGTTCGTTATTCCAGACGGATCGCCATTGGGTAGCGGTGGGTCAGCTATTTGGATCATTCCCCAGAATCCATATCCTGGCATAGTCTATCTTGGGATTTCTGGAGAAGCTATTGATCCAGCCACAATAAGCACGTTGTCGTTGAATTTGATTGGTAAAACCGGGCCTGGTGATTTCGTCTTATGGCAAGCAGCCGCTGCTGGACTTGAGATTTTTATGGATACCAGAGACGGAATAAGTGCAAGTGATAAAGTTAATGTCCAACCGGGTGGGCATTTTCACTTCAACTTTGGATTTACTTCGAATGGTGTGTATTTTCTAAAGTTTAAAGTTTGTGGTATTTTAAACGGATCAAACCAGGATATAGTATCTGACGACATAGTTTTGGCCTTTCATGTTTATCCGCTTTCTGCATGGGATTCCTGGCAGTACTCAAACTGGCCGTGTGTTTATGATGAAGCTATAATCGGACCTGATGCAGATCCAGATCAGGACGGAATTGCTAACGTTAATGAATTTGTTTTTGGTACAAATCCAAATTGGGTTGATTCATCAAAACTGCTTGGTATCAAGGTTTCAGGGAGTGGACCTTCTCGAATTTGCACAATCACGTGTCCTATCAATACCAATGCGCTCACGATGTTTTTACCGGCTTTCGATAAAAGTAGTGACCTTATTAGTCCTAAATGGGAAGCACTTACAAATGTTATGATTATCACTGGCACGAATGGACAAAGTTACTTGAAAGCCCAGGATGAGATTGGAAATAGTAACTCAAGATTTTATAGGTTTCAGATTCAGACCAGGTGATGTTTTATGATAAGCCTAAAAATTTCTAAAAGCAACTCTTGACTATTGACCGTGTTAGTCGCAATTTAAATGTTCAGGAATGATAGAAATACGAAAAACATTCCAATTTGAAGCGGCGCATCGGTTGCCCTATTTACCATCTTCGCATAAATGTAGCAGGATTCATGGGCACAGCTTTAAATTTGAAGTAGCTATCACTGGTGATATTGACCAACAAAAAGGATGGGTCCTGGATTTTGGTGAGATAAATAGAAAAGTAGAGCCTGTCGTGGAAGAAATTGATCACCGGTTCTTGAATGAAATTCAAGGCCTGGAGAACCCTACAAGTGAAAATATTGCTATCTGGCTTTGGAACAAGCTGGAACCTAATCTTCCGGGATTAGTGGAAATAGCTGTTTGTGAATCTGCTAATAGTCGCTGTGTTTACAGAGGACCCAGCCGCTAAATAGATTTTACGCACAAAAATAACTGATTTTATTCAGAGTTATCTCCTTAATTTCTTTACTGGTAATTTTTTTTATCAACTCAGATGTTAAACAAAAAAACCCCTGCAAGAATGCAGGGGTTTTTTTGTGAGTATTTGCTAATTTATTAGAACTTGTAGATTACATTCAATGCTAGTGAATAGGCATTTTTATCACCGGTATCGGCTGTGGAATCTACACTGAACGGATACCAATTTTGTGCACCGCCAGCATAGTGATCCCAGCGGAACTCAGCCCTGGTAACAACATTTGCCCATAATGAATAATCAACTGTGAATGTGTCAGCTAATAGTTTTTCACGAGTTGCATAACCTACCCAGGTACCAGGAGCGCCATTGGCATATTCAAACCTGTTGGCGAAACTAAGCTTTTCCGTGGCCTGATATTTGGCGTAACCAGCAACTGCGTATGCAATGTCTAAACCTTTGGTGCCTGTGGTTCTTCCTTGATTATCAATTCTGCGATAATCCCATGACCCACCAATTGACAACCCTTCAACAGGGGTATTCATGCTCCCACCAACATATACGCCTGTGTATTTGCCCTCGGTTGAATTTCCTTCAAACCCATTGATAGCTCCAGCTGTCAAAGTACTGCCTTTAAGGAATCCCATGCTTTCAGGGGCAATAAATGTCACAGAACCCATGTAAGTCTTTACTGATTCGGCTACATCCTTACCAAATTGCTGGCCTCTTCCATTTATAGGAGATTTATATGTATTTGCAACGCCGGCATTAAGGCTCAGCCATTCAGCGCATTGATAACTTGCAAGCAACCCTGTGTGTTGGTATGGCTCAATCAGATAACCGTATGATCTGCTGTAGTTAGGATTTGCATAGCTATCAAATTTTTCGGCTCCAAGAATGCTATCAAATACGCCCATCTTGAAGTCGATGCCATTCTGTACAGGGACTCGTAAGTTTACATAGGCCTGCTGGATAGCAAAGTCATTGCTAGCCCAATCGTTATTCAGAGCTTCAAACCTATTTGCATCTGGGCCAAAGAGCATATCAACTTTATAACCAGCAGCCCATTGACCTTCATCTAATGGTTTTTCCAAAGACAGTTTTACAACATTGAGATTAAAACCATCCTTTTTGTCTACACCATCATAAGCTCTGAGATTATTGCCTAAACTTCTACCTGTGCCGATTTCCCAAATAGCGGATGTATCAACATAGCCGCTTAATGTAGTTGAGGAAAGAGCCGTAAGAACCTGGTTCTTGGCTTCCTCAGCTTGAGTAGCATAAGTCAGACTGACAAGCCCTGCGGCTGCCAGTGCGACTGTCCACTTATTAAATTTCATGCGTTTTGTCCTCCTGCGGTTATTGGTTTTTAGGTTTTTTGTTTTTACACAGTCTGCGGACAAACCCAAGTTTATCCGCGCACTTTAATCATTAGTGCAATTTACCAAATATTAACAATCTGATGCAGTTATTGCAACAACAATTTAACAATAAATTTACTTTTGCAATTTTTACCTTTTTCCCCCAAAAAACCTGTAATTAAAAGACTATTCAGTTTTTGCATTTATTCAATAAAAAAATCATATACTAATACGGTCCCCGAAGCGTAACGATTGAATTCTTTATCGAAAAAAGTTTCAAAGTTATTTTTTTGGAGGATTAGGTTAGACCCGGATCAAATTCCTGACAATCTAATGGAGGGTCAGGTTCCAACCACGACCGATTTTTTAGCCCTGGTTTGGACGAGGCGGAAGGCGTCCCAGTAGTTAGGTCAATAAGTTTTTATTAGGTTAAATTTGATAAAAAAGGATTCAATAATAGCACACTCCACAGGCAAGAATGCCTGTGCTACATTTAGATAAATTCGCAGGTAAGATTGGAATACAAATAATTCACCAAAATTTACAAAATATTCAAACACCGTAACGATTCGGGCTCATTAGATTAAGACATTTCATTTAACTGCCTTCACAGAAGAAATTATAATAAACGGATTAAGCTTTTCTTATTCTGGAGTTTATTAAATGGTTATTTATTTGTCAGAAAAAGCTGCGGGGCTTCAATCTATTATGCCTACCGCAAGAAGAAAGAACTCGAAGAATTTAATCCTTGATCATAAGCCAAAACTGCTTGAATATGCTGGTTAGCGCCCTGTCCAGTACATTTAATAAAGAACACCATTGAAAGTGTCTCCTCGGCACAATTGGATCCAGGACCTCTTCCATTTTCGGCAGGAAGAGCACAAAAATATTATTTAAATCACTACAATTCAGACTCAGGCACCCCTAATTTTTTTTAAATAGTCAATTGCGAAATGATTCAAAATGGAGTCAGATTTAAGATTCCCTCAGTAATAAGCCCGCGAAAGCACTACTTACTGGCAGGCGTAAGCAGATAGTATAGGCAATTCAGATATTGATTTTTTGGAATTGGATGAGGCTGGCAAAGGACCATTATTCTGGGGCGGAGACCAATTCTGAGCTTGGCTTTAATTTTTCGGATTCACCGGGTGGGTAGCTTGTGCCATTGGCGAGCGTCGATTGGGTACTAAATTCTGATTTTGGTTCGTTTATACCTGGTGTACTTAGATTAGTTGTAGCAGTCTGGGTTTGGTTAGTTTTTATTTCTTCTAATTTTCCGTTTGGCTCAAATTCGTCTTTTTTGAACCGCAAGCTGACGATTTTACTTACCCCATTTTCTTCCATTGTTACGCCGTAGATAGTATTAGCGGTAGCCATAGTTCTTTTACTATGAGTCATTATAATGAACTGTGATTTTTCCAGGAAACGTTTGAGTACGGAAATGAATCGCCCTATATTAATTTCGTCCAGGGCTGCATCCAATTCATCCAGGACGCAAAATGGGCTTGGTTTAACCAGATAGATGGCAAAGAGTAATGCAACAGCGACCATAGTTTGTTCGCCGCCGGACAACAAGCTAATATTTTTGAATTGTTTGCCTGGCGGTCGAGCCATTATTTCGATGCCGCTTTCTAAAATATCACTTGAATCTGATAGGAGGAGGTCGGCTTGTCCGCCGCCAAAGACTTCGATGAAGAGCTCTGAAAAGTTTTTTCTAATTTGATTGAAAGTTTCGGAGAACATTTCTTTTGTCTGAGAATCGATCTTAGTGATGAGTTCAACCAGCTGTTGTTTTGCTTTTATTAAGTCTTCTTCTTGTTGCAAAAGAAATTTGTATCGTTGTTCGGTTTCTTCGAACTCCTCTATTGCGACAAGGTTTACTGGGCCCATTTCATCTAATTTTTTTTGCAGGGCAGCGACCTGATCAGCAACAGCGGCCCAATCTGTGGCTAAACCTTTTGCAGCCATTTCTTCCGGTGTTAGAGTTTGGATTTGAGGTGTTGTGCCATCGGCGAAGGTTATAGTGATACATTCGCTTCGGATTTCGCAGAGGTTTATCTGGTATTTTTGATGGATTCTTTCTAGTAGGTGTTCCGAGGCCATTTTTTTCTGGGCGAGCTCTACCTCAAGTGTGTTTCTGTTTTCCTGGGCAGTATTGATTCGTTGTCTTAAATTTTGAAGTAGTGTTTCACGGGCAGAAATTTCCTGTCGTACCGATGTAGCTTGTTGGGCAAGAGCTGCAGACTTGATATTTACGGTATCGCGTTCATGCTGTAGAGACTCAATGGCGAGTTGGGATTCTTCTATTTGGGACGCAAGTTCGTGTTTACGTGAAATGATATTATCGATTTCATTTTTTCTATCTTTTTGCAGAGATTCCAGTTCATTTATTCTGGAGATTAAGTCTGAGTGTTGACGTTTAAGAGACTCGAATATTTGCTGATCTGAAGCCAGAGCAATTTTTACTGCATTGATTTCTGATAGCAAACGTTCACGTTCTTTGGAAAGTTCAGCTATATTTGAATTTAAGGCCTGGAGTTTTAGGTTAGCTTCCTGTTCTTGTGTTTCGAGTTGGCTAATTGATTGTATCAGGGTTTGGCGTTGTTGTTCGTTTTCGGTTATTCTATTGTTTAGTGTTTGAGCTTCAAATTCTACTGTCTCGATTTTTTGGGCTAGTATTTTCAGGGAGTTCTGGAGGGCTCTGAATTCACCCTGTCGTTGGGCCATTTCTACTTCCTGCGTCTGGAGGTCGAGCTGGACTTGTTTTAGAGCTGACTGCAATGTGTTAAGTTCTGCAGAAATTGAGCCTTTAATTTTACCTTTAGTGGTTATTTGTTCCTGTATAGAAGCAAGTTCATTTTGCAGGGAAGCGATTTGATTTTTTCTTCCTAGTATTGAAGCGGCAGAATTTTCTTTATTTGATCCGGCTCCTCCGAAATAAACGCCGTTCTGGTCAAGGATTTCGCCGTTGAGTGTAACTATTTTGAACTGTCCGGGTTTATTGATCCAAAGTTTGGTAGCTTCATCCAGGTTTGTTACAATGACAATATCCTTTAAAAGTCTGGAGACCAGTGGTAGGACCTCGCTATCTATTTCCATAACAGATAATGCGGGGACTTGTATGTTTTGGTCATTGATTTCCTGCAGTAGACCAGGAGTTTGGTTTTCAGGGGCTGGATCATGATTTTGACCATGAGAATCTGTTAGATCCGTTGAATTACTAAGCATGGATTGAAATTTAAGCGGGCAGATAGCTGCTTTGCCTTTTCTTGAAAGATTTAGTTCCTTGAGGACAGAACAAGCTGCTTCGGGTTCAGAGGTGAGTATCAATTGTAAATTATAGCCGAGAGCGGCTTCAATCGCTACCAGATATTTTTCAGGAACACGGATTTTATCGACAAGTGTCCCCAGGACATTCGGTGTTTGTTTCATGGCGGCCAGAGTGCCGGGACTAAAACCTTCATATGCAGCTTGTAATTGTTCTAGAATGTTAAGTTTGGATCTAATAGCCGCCTGGTGTCGAAGTAATTCCTCTAATTCTTTGGAAATCTTATCGATATCGTTTTGGATATTTCTGATTTTTATGGTAAGCTCCTGGGCTGAGGCTCGGCGTTGTTCTACATTTTGTTTTTCATTTTCAAAAGAGATCTGGAACGACTCAAGGCGCTTTTGAAGGCCATTGTGTTCTTCTATTAATTGGATTTTTTCGGATTGGAGTTTTTCAAATCGTGCCAGGCTTCCCTGTTTTTGGAGGTCCAGGGTATTAAGTTCGTTTCGCGTCCTGGAAAGTTGTTGGGCTTTTGCAAATAGAGTAGTTTGCAGGTTTTTAACTTCGGAGTCTTTCGCGTTAATTTCTGATTCCAGGCTAGCCAGGTTCTTTAATTTAAGATCCAGATCTGACTTTGACTGTTTAATCTTTGAGTCAGATGCAGTGAGGTTGGACTCAATAACGGCAATTTCATTTTTTGCAGTAGCCAGACGTTCTTCTGCCTGGGAAATATCTGATAGTGCCCGGTTATATTGATTATCAAGGTGCTGAATAGTGTCTTCGGCATATTTGATTGTTCCATGATGCTGTTCGATTTGGCTCTTGATTTCGAGGCTCCGGTTGTTTGTTTCTGATATCAGTTGTTCCAATTCAGACAACTTTGTCCTGAGATCGTTTATTTCGGATTCAGTTTTTGATACCTGGTGCGCCAACTCAGTTAGCTCTGATTTAACCTTTTCAAGATTTGATGCACGCTCTGTTATTTCGGATTCAAGGAGATCAAATTGATGTCTGGCCAATTGAGTTTCCAGATATTGTAATTGGCCGCTTATTTGTTTGTAGCGTCTGGCTTTGCCTGCCTGGCGTTGAAGCGAACCAATCTGACGTTTTACTTCTCTGATCAGGTCTGAAAGCCTCAGTAGATTTTGCTCAGTAAGTTCCAGTTTTCGTAAAGCTTCCTTTTTTTGGGATTTGAACTTTGTAATACCAGCTGCCTCTTCAAATATTATGCGTCGGTCTTCTGGACGGCTTGAGAGTATTTGTGTAATCTGGCCCTGAGCCATGATGCTGTAGCTGCTTCGACCAATGCCTGTACCCATGAACAATTGTTGGATATCACGTAACCGACAGGGCGTTTTATTTATTAAATATTCACTTGTGCCGTCCCTGAATACTCGTCTGGTGATGGTAACCTCATTAAACTCAATTTCGATTCCAGCAGCTTTGAGGCGGTCTTTGTCAAAGTCACCAATTGTTAAGGAGACCTCCGCCATTCCAAGGGGTTTTCTCTTTTCGGTTCCGTTAAAAATGACGTCGGCCATTTCGCCGCCTCTTAAGGCTTTGGCGGACTGTTCTCCCAAGACCCATCGAATAGCATCTGCGATATTAGATTTTCCGCAACCGTTTGGTCCGACAATAGCAGTGATACCCCGCTGAAAGTTCAGCGATGTTTTTTCTGCGAATGATTTAAAACCAATAATGCTTAGGCTCTTTAAAAACATCGATAATAAAGAACAACAAAAAACCTCATAAGTAAAGAAAAAACCCCAATATATCGGGGTGAGTTATTAACAAAATACAACTAATTGAAATTCAGACTGTGTTTTAGTTTGTACCGCGAAATAAATTTAGAGTCAATAGTTCTACACTAAAAAATACATGATTGAGAAAAGCAGGCAAAAGATATAGATTAGATGTTGATTGTGGCAAGCAAGCAGAAATCGGAGTTTGTTTTAGATTCAGCTGCGTGGCCGGCGATATTGGTGGATGAAGAAGGTCGGGTACGCAGAGCTAATCCTGCTGCCGGGACGACTTTTCCTTTGCCTCGCAATAACAATCCTATGAATTTTTCCTCTGTGTGGGCATTAGATAACGAGGAGACATTTGAACAGTTTTGGGATAAGTGGTTAGATTTGCCCGAGTCGGTTTTAATTAAGAAATTTCGAATGAAGGGCGGTGGGACGAGGCAATTTGTGTTTTGTATAACCCCGGTTTATTACGAAGGGCAACGCCATTATCTAATGCAGATGTTGCCTGAGTCCTTGATGGAAAATAAGGATCAACAAGTTGGCGCGCCATCTATAACAACAGAAAAGCCTGTGGGTGCACAGACGGAACTATCACCGACACAAGATTTTTCTATTCAAAAACAGAAACTTGATTGTGCATTACAGCTTATTCGCACAGTAGTTTTAGATTTTAACAATGCCTTAACCAGCATACTTGGGCATAGTTCATTTTTATTAAGCAAGATCGGTTCTGATAGTCCATGGCGCCGGGTCTTAGTGGAGATTGAAAAATCAGCAGAAAAGGCCGCCGAAGTTGCTAATGACCTTGCTGCATTTACGCGTCAGGATAAATCAACGATTAACGCTGGAAATTTAAATGATTTGATCAGGCGTTCTATAGAGATATTTCAGACGCCAGCTTATCCCAGAATCATGTGGGTGATTGATTTGGAGAAAAGGATCTACACAGTAAACTTTGACGAGGCGAAGATGCAGCAAGTTTTTGTAAAGCTTATAGAAAATGCGGTTCAGGCAATTCAGCCAGACGGACAGATTACCGTTAGAAGCAGAAATATGGACTTGTCAGACACCTGGCAAGACGGGGCCGTAACTCTTAAAGCCGGGACTTATGTTTGTATTGAGATAAATGATAACGGCTGTGGGATACCTCCAGAAATTTTACCCAGGATTTTTGAACCGTTTTTCACTACTAAGCAGGGGCATAGGGGATTAGGCCTTGCTTGGGTTTATGGTATAGTTACTAATCATGGGGGTAGTGTTGTGGTTTCAAGTCAACCAGGTCAGGGGACAAGCGTGCGGGTTTATTTGCCTGCTCAACGCCGGTTTGTTCGCGACCATGCCTTCAAAATTGAAGAACTGATTGGTTCTGAAACAGTGTTAGTTGTTGATGATGAAGAACTGCTTTTGACGATGATGCAAACTGTGTTATCCGAATTTGGATATCAAGTAATTACCGCTAATAATGGCCAGAATGCTATTGATATTCTTTCCAGGAACGGCATAAAGGTAGACTTAGTAATTACGGATCTTGTAATGCCTGGTATTAGCGGCAGAGAATTGATAGAAAAATTAAAAGGCATGATCCCGGGGTTGAAATTTTTGTGCTGTAGTGGTTACATCAGACCAGGATCCAATAAAGAAGGAGAAATCTATCTGCAAAAGCCATTTACAACTCAGGAACTTCTTAAAAAAGTTAAACAAGCATTGGCTAGCTGAAGGTTCATGCCAGGTTTTACAGTCGGTTAAAGAAATAAGGCATTGATTGGCAGAACTATAATCACCAGATTAAGCCGGAAAAAACTTTTGAACTAAGAAGGCAGCCTCAGAATTCAAATCAACTAAACGTTGAGCGTTGAAAATTAGTGTGAACATCTTAGCGCCGAAAATTTCTTTGAATTGACAGGGTTTCAACTGGTTTGAAATGGATATCATATATTGGTTCAGCTAACTTGCCTTCGATGGACCTGTACGCTCTAAAGAGAAGCCTTAAAATTGAAACATTTGGCATTGGCAGATGCTGAAGCAACTTTTCTGAGTTTGAGAATCGAGTAACTGACAAAAAAAGAACGCCCTTCGGAGGCAAAAGGGCGTTCTTCGAGGTGGTATGGTATTATTATCTTGGAGGAAGTTTTTTCTCTATTTTTACTTTGTTAAGAGTGACATATTTAGGCAGACCATTTTCTATGGGGATTTGGACTTCCCCTTCGATCAACGGTCTTGCATATTCTATAAATTTTTCATTTGGCATGAATCCATCCTCGCTAATCCAGTCACGTGGGATGAGGTGTTCAACATTTGCGACCTCTTTGAGGTCATGGAGATCGGTTGTCCATTTATAGCCGGGCGAATCTGGTGTGGACGGGAGTCTGACTAATTTCACCATGTATCCACTTTTACCTTGCACGGCGGCCCTAACGGCGGCCTCACCGCAAGCGGCAGCTTCTGCAACATCAGTTGCACTAGCAAAGTGTGCAGCTGCTCGCTGAGCATACCCGAGTTTAACTGTTCTGGTTTTTGTGTTTAGTCGGCCCTGGACTATTTCTGCGAGTCTATCTGCAGCCCCTGAAAGTAACGGATGGCCAAAGGCATCCAGTCTGGATTTATCGGCTGCAATTTCTTCGCCTTTTTCGTTTTTCAAACCTTCGGCAACTACTACGATACAATATTTATAAGCATCGACGACCTCTTTAACTTTATTGATGAACTTATCCTCATTGAAGAGATACTCTGGCATTAGGATGATATGTGGGGGATCTGAAGGTCCTCGTTTGGCAAGGACTGTCCCGGCTGCAATCCACCCGGCAGATCTGCCCATTACCTCGATGATGCAGCATGATCCATCGTCAGTAGCCATGCTAGCCACATCCAGGCCAACTTCCTGTACGGTCACAGCATTGTATTTAATAACTGAACCATAGCCTGGGCAGTGATCTGTAAAAGGCAAATCGTTGTCTATGGTTTTTGGTATGCCAATAACGCGCATTTCATAGCCTCTACGAATAGCTTCTTCATGTACCTTGCATGATGTGTCTTGTGAATCATTGCCGCCAATGTAAAAGAAATACCGGATGTTATGCGCTTCAAATACCTGAAAAAGCCGATCCATGTCTTTAGCCGCACGTTCTGGCTTCTTTTTGAAGTCAATTTTATATCTACAAGTACCTAATGCCGCGGCCGGGGTATATTTAAGCCCCTGAATTATTTTGTCTTTTTCTTCATTTAAATCGCAAAGATCTTCGTTAAGTATTCCGAGGATGCCATTCAGGCCACCATAAATTTCCTCGATGCAATCGTATTTGCCGGCTTCGCGTACTACACCAGCTACACTGGAGTTAATAACCGAAGTCGGTCCACCTGATTGTGCAACTAACAAGTTTCCACGTAATTCTGCCATAACATTGTTCTAAGTTTACCGGGATCAGTAACTATGTAAAATTTGCCTTCACCCGGGCAAATTAACAAATATACAGTGCCAACTCATTAGGTCTATGTCAAAAAAGATTTTTTATTTTTTATAGTCCTTGAATGTTTTCTAAAATTATAAATTCAAGCACAGCCCTTTCAGTTGGGGATTGGATCATGTGTGATCATGCAAATAATATCTTTGCGTTTCGTTTTTCATCAAGGACTGTACCGATGCCTTAATCTTTAAATGTTATTTTTTTGGTTTATTATAAATTTGCTGGATTTTAACGGTCTTTGGCACTGGGAATTTTCGAATTTGCTTCATTTTTTGATTCGAAAAGGCTGTGCTTTGAATCTTCCTGAAGCAACCAAATCACAGGCTGGTTTCTAAAGCTCTCCTGTGTCGGTTAGCGTGTATTAGATTATCACGAATGTGCGCCTTTATAAAGGCTTCAATTAAATTCAAACAAGAGTTTAAAATCGGACTTAGGCATTATGTTTTAATAGAAATCTTCTGGCAGCAGCAAACCCAATGAGCCCCAATGAAATGGAAAAAAGCCATTCCCGCGGTTCAGGAACAGCAGAGAGTCGCACATTATCTAATCCCAGGCCTTGAGAATTTGCTCCGACCGTGTCAAAGGTCCAGCACAAGTAAAAGTCCCCATTTTGAGCTAAATCCAGGTTATTTAAGGTAAAATTCTTTGATTGAACTTGCGGAGGAAAAAAGTAAGTGCTTGTTCCTGAATCGAATGTAATTGTTGCATCGGAATACTGGGTCCAGTTTTGTCCGTCATATGAGTATGCAAATGTTACAGAAGCTGCACTCGAGTTTATTCTGTATCTTTCGATGTCATAACTTACGGTTAAGTGATTTAATTTAAACTCTGAGCTATTTTGGAGCCAGACCATAATACTATTTGGACTTGAATATGATGAGGAGGTCATGAATCCAAGGGCTCGGTCGCTGGTTCCATCACCCCAATTATATCTTCCACCTGCTGTTGGTGATCCAGACGAGGCTGCCCTATTGACCGCAGTAAAATTGTTTTGGTCATCCCATTGAGGCGTAGAGTCTCCTGCTGGACTAATCTTCCAATTAGTTGGTATTTGAGCAGATGATGATGTTCCCATACTGTCAAAGGTCTCCAGATATTCACCCAGACCGATTAATATCTGAGCCTGAGAGTTAATGGCTATTAGTGCGTATATTGCCATGAATCGAGTTATTATGTTTTTCATATCTTTATAAATGTTTATTTTTAATGTTAAATGAAATGCTACAACGATTATTGTTATAGCATGAAGGTTATTATAAGAATGCATTATTATATGTAAATTAAAAATATGTTACGATATATTTTCGAATTATTACAATTTATTTAAATACAGCAAACCTTGAAACATACACAGTCAATTATATGTTGTTTGCATATATCTAGTTATTTTGAGATGAGATTGATTAAGAAAAAAACACTAATTAACCAAAATTAGATTTTTAATGGATCAAGCTGGCATGATTAATCATGTCTGGCTGAATTGCTAAAAAAGAATCATCTAAATTTTATTTTTAGTGGTCGTGGCGGTGTCTGGCATAAATTTTTAGCAACGATAATTCTTCTTTGACTCCAGAAAGACTTCATGTATGCTATAAAGAATAAATGGAGTTGATATGGCAAAATTAACAGTTAGAGACATAGATGTTAAAGACAAGAACGTGTTTGTGCGTGTAGACTATAATGTTCCGCTTGAAGATAAAAGCGGTGAAATGGTCATAACGGATGACACACGAATTCGTGAAACGATACCGACTTTAAATTTATTGTTGAGCAAGGGCGGTAAATTAATTTTAGCATCGCATCTTGGTAGGCCTAAGGGTAAGAAAGAACCTTCGATGTCATTAAAACCTGTTTCCATCAGGCTAGGTCAATTATTGAACAAACCGGTTCAATTTGTGGATGACTGCATAGGACCAAATGTAGCCGCTGCTGTTTCTAAACTTAAAGCTGGTGAATTATTACTTCTTGAGAATGTTAGGTTTTATCCCGAAGAAGAAGCCAATGACCCAGGTTTTTCTGAGAAGCTGGCTTCTGGCATGGATATTTACGTGAATGACGCATTTGGTTCAGCGCATCGGGCGCATGCGTCAACTGAGGGTGTAGCACGGGTTATAGCTAAACGTGGCGGATTATGTGTGGCTGGTTTATTGATGGAACGCGAACTAAAGTTTCTGGGTGACGAGCTAGAAAATCCAGCGAGACCTTTCGTAGTATTGCTGGGTGGGGCCAAAGTTTCTGATAAGATAAATGTTATTGATAGGCTATTAGAAAAGGCGGATGTTTTACTTATAGGCGGTGCAATGGCTTATACTTTCAGGCTTGCCCAGGGGTACAAGGTTGGAAAATCACTGGTTGAGCCAGATAAAGTTGACGTTGCCAGGGTTGCATTAGCCAAGGCCAAAGAAAAAGGCGTTAAGTTTTTACTGCCAGTTGACGATATTGTGGCGACTCCAGTTAAGACTGATAAATTAGATAAGAAGGGTAAGCCCATTATTGAATGGCAAAATCCAAGGGTCAATTCGGATATGAATTGTCCTGATGATGCCGCTGGGTTAGATATCGGGCCAAGGACTGTTAAATTATATGCAGAAGAAATTGAAAAAGCTAAGACTATATTATGGAATGGCCCGATGGGGCTATTTGAGGATGCTAGATTTGCTGAAGGGACCTTTGCTATAGCCAAATATGTGGCTGAGGTTACTCAGAAAAATAACGCTAAGAGTATCATAGGTGGTGGCGATAGTGTGAAAGCGTTAAACAAGGCAAAATTGGGTGATAAGGTAACTTTTATGAGTACTGGTGGCGGGGCTAGTCTTGAGTTTTTAGAGGGCAAAGTTTTGCCTGGTGTCGCAGTCTTAGCCGACAAGGTTTAACCACTTAATTGCATCCTAATTTAAACTTTTATTAAACTGTTAAATTAAGAAAGATTGATCCCATGGATAAAGAACGAAAATTACTTATTGCTGGTAACTGGAAAATGAATAAGACCGTAGCGGAAGCCCTGGATTTAGTACAAGGTCTTCGCCGGGAATTAGCAAATGTGAAAGAAGTTGACATAGTAGTTTGTCCGCCATTTACAGCTCTGTGTGAGGTATCAAAGGCTATATTGGACTCAAATATCCGTTTAGGCGCGCAAAACATGAGCGAACATAATTTTGGCGCTTATACGGGTGAAATAGCTGCGGCAATGCTCAAAGAGTTTTCTGTAAGGTATGTTATCCTTGGGCATTCCGAACGAAGACAATATCAAAAAGAGACCGACGATCTTATTTCACGGAAGGCTCAAGCAGCACATGCGGCGGCGTTAAAGCCTATTGTTTGTGTCGGTGAAACTCTGGAACAGCGTGAAGCTGGCAAGACCGAGCATGTTGTTGAAAAACAGGTCAGAGGGAGTCTTAAAGGTATAACGGCCGAACAAATGGAAGAAACAATTATTGCTTATGAGCCGGTTTGGGCAATAGGCACCGGCCGCAATGCTACATCGGCTCAGGCACAAGAGGTGCAGGCCTTTATAAGAAAAATAATCGCTGATATGTACAGCGAGGCTGTTGCACGACGAGTCCGGATCTTATATGGTGGAAGTGTAAAACCATCAAATGCACGCGAACTGGTTTCACAACCTGATGTTGATGGTGCACTGGTTGGTGGAGCCTCTCTGGAGGTAAGAAGTTTCTCAGATATAGTTAAGAATAGTATTTAACTAAGCATTTTATGGAATTCATACTTGGTGTTTTAACAGTACTGCTGGTCTTAAATTGCTTATTCTTAGGTTTGCTTATTTTGATACAGCTTCCTAAGAAAGAAGCCGGGTTGGGTACGGCCTTCGGGAGCTCAGCTACTGATGCCTTATTTGGGGCTGGTACAGGTAACGTGCTTACAAAGTTGACAAAATATGCCACAGTAACATTTTTTGTAATTACGTTATCAATGACAATATTGAATGCGCAAAAGACTAGTGCGAAAAAGTCGACCCTTCAGAGCATCTTACAAAAATCTGAGCCTGAACCAGTTCAGGCAGTGGCTCCAGCGTCTGCAACTAATATCCAAATTAAATCTCTACTTCAAACAAATGCTCCAGTAATTCCATCTGCTATCAATACAAATATTGGCACTAATAAGCAGATACCCGGTACTGGTAGCATAACAAATAAGTAAAAGAAGTGTTGTTTTAAGTGTTCAAAAGACTCCAATGAAAATTTTCATTGGAGTCTTTTTTGTTCGCCAAAGCTTTGCAAAATATTTAATTGTTAAAGACATGATAGTTTCTATTTTAAGATATTTTTCTGCTTTATCTGAGCCGATCGGGCTTTTTTGGCTTTTGCTTATTTTTTTAGGAGGTTACAAAATACTAAGAAGGCGTTGGGATGCTGGATTGAGTTTATTATTTATGGCTGGACTCCTCTGGTGCATTTCAACACCTATGTTTGTTAAGCCTCTTTTAGCAGAGATGGAAATGAAATATGCAAATAAGAGCATTGAGCAGTTACCAAATTGTGATGCGGTGGTTGTATTGGGGTCTGGTTTTTTTCCATCGGATTTTGACGTTTGCGGAGCGGGATTGAACGAGTCTGCGGATAGAATATTTTCTGGCATAGATCTTATATATAAGGGCAAGGCCAGATACCTGATAATTGGCGGCGGTGTTTATGAGCGTGACGGCGTTAAGATCGCTTATGGAGAGTTCATAGAAAGATGGTTGCAGAATTTTAAATTAATACGTATGCCTGTCCTAAATGTGGGCCCTGCTAGAAATACATATGAAGAAGCACTAGCAACAAAGGTTCTGATGCAGAAGTACAAACTTCAGTCATTATATCTTGTCACATCAGCTTATCATATGGATAGGGCAGTAGCTGTGTTTAAACACGCAGGCTTGCAAGTTGTACCGTTTGCTTCCGATTTCCAATGTTACGGAGTTCAAACACCTAATTTCAGGTGTGAATATATCCCGCAAAGAAAATATCTTGAATATTTAGAATATTATCTCCATGAGAAATTCGGGTTACTGCTCTATACTATTAAAGGTTGGCAGGTGCCAGAAAACCCATCTTTAGAGAAGTTGTTACAAAATGAATTATCAAACTCTTCAACTAATACTTTATGAATAAATATCTGATTATTGGTAAGAATGGTCAGGTTGGCTGGCAATTGCATCGACAATTAAGCGTGCTAGGCTCAGTAGTTGCCATTGATTACCCAGAAATTGATCTTACAAAACCTGAGTCTATAAGACACTGGATTAGAGAAACGAGCCCGGACGTCGTTATTAATGCTGCAGCATATACAGCAGTTGATAAAGCTGAGACAGAGACTGAACTGGCTCAAGCAATTAACGGTATAGCCCCAGGAATAATTGCAGAAGCAACAAAAAAGATTAATGCATGGCTTATTCATTATTCCACTGATTACGTGTTTGATGGCACTAAACGCACGCCTTATGTGGAATCTGATCTTCCAAATCCGATTAGTGTTTATGGAAAATCCAAGCTTGCAGGCGATTTAGCGGTGCAATCGGCTACCGATAAATTTTTGATCTTCAGGTTATGTTGGGTTTATGATTTGAGAGGTCAAAACTTTTTGCTCACCATGCGTAGACTGGCTAGAGAGAAGGAGTGTGTTCGTGTTGTTAATGACCAGATAGGTTGTCCGACGTGGGCACGTTTGATTGCCAGTGCTACAGCTCATGCTATTGATACAGTTTTAAGGACAGATAATCGGGAAACATACACTGGTGTATATCATCTTGCTGCCTCCAGCTTCACGTCATGGTTCGATTTTGCAAAAACTATAATTAATGATGTTAAAGAAGCCGAACGAAAGTGCAAACTAGTAGAACCTATAACAACAGAACAATATCCTACAGCAGCTAAACGACCTGCATATTCTGTACTGGATTGTTCGAAATTGGCGAACAAGTTCGGAATAAAGCTTCCGGGCTGGATTGAACAGTATAAGTTAGCCATCGGATGAACACACCTGGAAGTTCCAGATTAAGTATTTTCGTGATACAGATACTGGCTACTATTGTATTTTAAGCAAGTAGTCTTATCAACGGCTCCATTCAGGTTAACGTATTGATCGAGCTCAAAGAATACCAGGTTTTTTCAGCATATTTGAAAGAACCTGGTATTTGCTTATGAATCTGGACTGAGGTCTGGTGTAATTTTATTACTAAAAAGTTCAGCCAGTCTACTTTGCTTAGTGACTTTGCAAAATGTTCAGATTTAAAAATCTCGACGACCGTTTTTTGGTGTTTTTATTTGAGTGGATTCATTTAGACTTATAGTTGTGGGTGCAGATTGTCTTTTAAGGCTGATTATTCTAGGTTTATTGCCGTTGCTTCTGATCACGGACTTGTTATCATCAAAACTATCCGATAAATCCTCTGTTTTAACTCTGATACCATCAATGACTGCTTTGAGGTCAAGGATTGCATTTCTTAAAGCTTCTGCTTGCGTGGTTAATTCGTGAGCAGCGCTGGCATTTTCTTCTGAGCTGGCGGCATTCGATTGTGTGACTTTATCGATCTGTGCAACAGCCTTGTTAATTTGCTCGATGCCTTCGTTTTGTTCTTTGGATGCAGCGCTTATTTCTGAGACTAACTGTTCTACAATTTTGAATTTCTCGACAATTTCATTAAAGTCGGCTGCAACTTTTGAGTTAATTTCCACACCATATTCGGTACGTTGAATAGCGTCCTGGATTTTTTCAGCGGTATCTCTGGCTGCCTGAGCGCTACGTTGAGCCAGGTTTCGGACTTCATCGGCTACCACTGCAAACCCCTGGCCGGCCTCGCCAGCACGTGCAGCTTCTACTGCTGCGTTAAGAGCAAGGATGTTGGTTTGAAATGCTATTTCGTCGATTGTTTTTAATATTTTTGATATGTTTGTACTAGCTTCTTTGATCCCGTCCATAGCCTTGACCATTTTACTCATTCCATCCATTCCACGATCGGCTGCAGCTCTTGCCATGACAGCTAGGTCTTTTGCTTTTTCAGCGTTTCCGGCGTTTTGTCTGGTCATACTGGCAAGTTCTTCTAATGATGCACTTGTTTCTTCTAATGACGCTGCTTGTTTGCTTGCTCCATCTGCCAAAATTTGACTGGATTCTGATAATTGATTTGAAGCAGACTTTATTTGGTCGGATGATATTGTGAGGTGTTCGACAAGGTTAACAATAGGTGTAACAATACCCGAAGTAACCTTCCACGAAATAGCGGCGAAAACAGCTGTTATAACTACACCGATAACAAGTGCCCAGTAAACAATATTACTAAGGACTCCACTTAAGATCGCCAATGCTCCGTGGTAGTCGTCTTCATAAGTGCCGGCACCGATTACCCAATCCCATGGTTCAAAATAAGTAATAGCTGCAACTTTATAACGTGCTGTGTCCTCTCCCGGATTCTTCCACGGATACCGTTCAATCTCAACAGATCCATCTTTGGTAGCCAATGCTTTTTGAATAATTGATTGAATGAAGTATTTTCCATCAGAATCTTTGGCGTCAAGTATTAGCTCTCCGTCGCGCTGGCCTTTGTAAGAGATAATATATCTTCCTTTTTGATCCCCTTTTGCACCTAAAACATAGACATAGCCAGATTTTCCTACGGTAAGGTTGATGATATTGTCATGGAATTCCTTATTTAAATCTTTTAAGCTGACTCCTACATAGAGCATTCCGATTATATTCGATCTGTTTGGGTCCCAGATTGGTTCGTAACACGTCTGATGCCATTCATCAACCACAAAGGCTCTGCCTTTGTATGTCTGACCTGTTAGAACAGCAGAAACAACTGGATTATCCGTGCCATCAGGATTTTTCCTGGGGATATAAGTCCCAATTGCGCGCAAGCCATTTGTTTGTAATACAGATGTGCAGACCCGCAACATGTCGCCCTGCTCATTCATCCTTTGAAAAATAGTTACATAATCAGCTGTGGCTAATTTTACCTCATCAACAATGAGTGACGGTTGATCGGTTTTATAATTTTGTCCCAACCAATTTGTGCCTAAACAAAACTTAGGGAGCTCCACCTCTATAGATTCTTTAGTAAATTGATTTACTGCTTTCCATTTGACTTTCTCGTTAGATAGATTGGGTTTCCCTGTTCTATTGATTAAATTTCTCGCATAATTCAATGAGTTTAATAACTTTTTCTGGTTTTGTTGTTCAGCAGCCTTGCAATTCAGGTAAATTGTTTGAACTATCTTCGTGGCTTCACTAATACCTTGATTGTTTACTATTTCAGTGAGCTTTTCTCGTGCAGAGGTTTTATGGATGACAACTACCCCTATTATAACAAGAGCTGTTGTTATAACTCCTACTAAACTTGTCAGATTTATTTTTGTTCGAATCTTCATAGCCATATTCATATCGGCAGATTTAAGAAAAACTTTAGTTTTTATGGAAAAACCTTTAAGCCAGATTCAAATTTTTCTACTATTTACTGGCCAGAGTCGAAGGGTCGAAAAAATTAAAAAAAAGTCTTGCGTTCCACAATATATAGACAAAAATTGGAGCGAAAACCCAATATATTGGGTAAACTCAGTTCATTTTAATTTTGATTTTTGGCATTATTATTGGCTAATTTGCCTGAGCTAAGAAAAATAAAATTTAACAGTTAGGAGAATTTTCATGACAACAAGAGGCGACGTAATAGTGGTAGGCTCTGAAGGGGGCCAGCAAGCGAAGGGTTCGGACATACCGAATGATTTTGGTGGTACGAGCCAATATGTTTTAAAGATTGATCGGGTGTTTAGCCGGAGTGACAAGAGTCCGTATGATGAGATCGAGTGGGAACGGCGGGATGCAGCCATAACTGATGATAAAGGCTCTGTGATTTTTCTGCAGAAGGATGTTGAAGTACCTAAATCGTGGTCATTACTGGCAACAAAGGTAGTTGCATCAAAATACTTTTATGGTGAGCCAGGGACTGCGGAGCGTGAGGTATCTGTACGGCAGTTAGTACACCGTGTATGTCGGACTATAGCTGACTGGGGGGTTAAGGATGGATATTTTAGCAAGGCTGACGGTGAAGTATTTTATGATGAACTAGTGTGGTTATGTTTAAATCAATATGGTTCATTTAATTCACCTGTTTGGTTTAATGTTGGGCTTTATCATCAGTACGGTGTTGGTAAAGAATCTTCGCAAGGTAATTGGTTTTATAATAAGTCTAAAGGTTGTGCGGAACGTTCTGCGACTCAGTATGAGCATCCTCAATGCAGTGCATGTTTTATTCAGGCGGTCGAGGATAACATGGATTCGATAATGCGGCTTGCTTACAGTGAAGCCATGTTATTCAAATTTGGCTCTGGCACGGGTACAGATTTGACGCCTATAAGATCGGCCAGAGAGAAGCTCAGTGGTGGTGGCAGACCGAGCGGGCCCTTATCGTTTTTGAGGATTTATGATCAAATAGCAAATGTGGTTAAGTCTGGTGGTAAGACCCGGCGTGCGGCCAAGATGAACACCTTGCGTGATTGGCATGGCGATATAGAAGAATTTATAGATGCCAAAAAGATTGAGGAGAAAAAAGCCTGGGCATTGATTGATCAGGGTTATGGTGGTTATTTAAATAGTGAAGCCTATGGCAGTGTAATGTTTCAGAATGAAAACCTTTCGGTGCGTGCTTCTGATGAGTTTATGGAAGCGGCTTTAGCTGGTAAGGAATGGTGGACACGGGCTGTTACAACTGGTGAGCTTTTGGAGAAAAAGAATGCCCGGGAACTGTTAAGGAAGATTGCCGAAGGGACGTATGTTTGTGGTGACCCGGGTATGCAATTTGATGGTGCGATTCAGCGCTGGCATACTTGTAAGGCCACAGCACCGATTCATTGCACAAATCCGTGTTCTGAATTTGTTTTTTTAAACAATACTGCATGTAATTTGGCGTCGTTAAATCTTTTAAAATTCAAGAGGGCTGATGGACTTTTTGACGCAGAGCGTTTCAAGGCTGCGGTTAGGATTTTTATAACAGCTCAAGAGATTATTGTAGATAATTCGAGCTATCCTATTCCGGAGATAGCAATGAATTCGCATATATTCCGTCCGTTAGGTCTTGGTTTTGCTAATTTAGGCTCCCTAATAATGAGTTACGGTTTGGCGTATGATTCGGACGAAGGCCGCATGTTAGCTGGAGTGATTTCGGCTATTATGACAGGAGAAGGCTACAAGCAGTCTGCCCTGATGGCGAGTAAACTAGGTCCGTTTAAAGGTTTTAACGATGCACGCTGTGTTGGGATAGAAAAGCCAGTTGCACCTGCTAACAAGGAATGCATGATGCAAGTTATTAAGATGCACTGGCAGGCGGCTGAGGCTATTCCAGATATTGAGCAATTCCGGTATCTGAAAAACACTGCTATTCAGTCATGGAGAGAGGCGTATGAGCTTGGGGAAAAGTTTGGGTTTAGAAATGCTCAGATATCAGCTGTTGCGCCTACTGGAACGATTGGTTTCATGATGGACTGCGATACTACCGGCATTGAACCGGACATTGCCTTAGTGAAGTACAAATTACTTGCTGGTGGCGGCATGCTTAAGATGGTAAATAGAACAGTTCCAGAGGCATTGACAAACCTTGGTTATTCAGCCGATGAAATCACTAGAATTGTCCAGCACATTGAGAAATATGACACTATTGAGGACGTCGAAGAAAACGGTACTGTTATCAGGAGTGGCTTGAAGCCTGAACATCTTGCCGTATTTGATTGTGCATTTAAACCAGCAAAAGGCAAAAGATGCATTCATTATTTAGCGCATCTCAAGATGATGGCGGCTGTTCAGCCATTTATAAGTGGTGCTATTTCTAAAACTGTCAATATGCCAAATGAAGCCACTATTGATGAGATCATGGATACTTATATTCAGGCATGGCGAATGGGTCTAAAATGTGTTGCAATTTACAGGGACGGCTCCAAACGTCTTCAGCCATTATCTACTAAAAAGCCTGGAAAAGATTCAGACGCTGTGGCGTCTGCTGAAAAAATTGATGTTTTGCGAAAGCGAATAGCTGAATTGGAATCCGAGATTGAAAATTTAAAAAAGCAATCTGCTAAACCTATTCGCAGACGTTTGCCAGAGACACGGCGTGCTATTACGCACAAATTTGAAATTGCAGGTCATGAAGGATATCTCACTGTTGGGTTATACGAAGACGGGCAACCTGGAGAATTATTTATTACTATGGCTAAGGAAGGGTCCACGATTGGTGGACTGATGGATTGCATTGCCACATTAACAAGCATGGCATTGCAATATGGAGTGCCGCTAGATGCCCTGGTCAAAAAGTTTGCTTACCAGAGATTTGAGCCCTGGGGCTTTACCAAAAATCCTGAAATTCGGAATGCTTATTCTATTACTGACTATATTTTCAGGTGGCTTGCTCTGAATTTCATTCCGGGCTATCGTGAGGCTGTTAATTCGAAACCGACGCAGCCTGAGCTCGATTTACCCGGTTTGTGGGAGTTGACTAAAAAGGCAGCCAATAGGCCAGTTCCTGAGCTTCCAATTACTGCTGATCAGGTCGATCAAAATACAGTGAATAATACAGCTTTACTTCAGCAGGGTACGAAGATGTCAGATTCATTAAACGATTTAACATCGCGCTTCCAACTGGATGCCCCGTTATGTCCTAATTGTGGTCATGTAACTGTGCGCAATGGAGCCTGTTACAAATGCCTCAATTGTGGAGAAAGTTTAGGTTGTTCATAAAACCTTATGAATTCGGGTGTGAGGTGGCGATTAATTTACGAGTAAGACTACCTCCTGCGTTTACAAAAAAAGAGCCCGGTCCTACAAGGGCCGGGCTTCATTTTTAAGAAATAGAATTATTCGCCCATTCCGTCTTCAAAAGAACCGGTGGCGATGGCAAAACACAGATTATTTTTCACATAAGCAATACCGTCTGAGCTGCAAACGTCTAGATCCTGGTATGCGCTTTCGGCTTCTACGATTAACGGTGCTGTATTGGTTTTCATTACTTCGCAATATCGTTTCGGGTATCCGGTCAGTATGAGTAGCTCAGCGTAACGTTTCATATTTAAGTCGCCTGTGCCGAGGTCTACGAACTGCATAGCTCGTTTTTGCCAATCGGGTTCCATAAACCGTAATGGTAAGTTCTTACGAACAACATGGTTTTTGACGTGGCATGAGTAAATCCTGCTGGCTACTTTAAGGAATCGTGTTTCAAAGTCCTCGCCTTCCCAGCAGTGTGATGGATCTGCGTTTACGGCAAGGCATTTGTCGCCGTCACAAATATTGACGAGCATATTGAAATCGTCAGCGCTCATTGCGGCAGTGCCAGGGTGAATTTCATGTGCCAGGTACAGACCGAGTTCATTTGCCCGTTTACGGATCTTAGCGGTCTTGGTTACAAATCTTTCTTGACCTTCTTTGAGGAGGTCGAACCCCTGGCCGCGCCAGAAACCCCATGGGTAGCCGCTTGCAAGTTCCCATCCAAAAGCGACACCCCAGAACATGGGTATTATTTTGACACCGAGTTCTGCGCACAAATCAAATAATCTGAGGATGTAATCCTCAGCCCATTTTTCTATCTCTTGAGGTGATTTCTGGGCTACGCTTGCCGGTATGAACGGCCTTATGGATGGGCTCCCAGTCCATGCTGTAGTATGAACCCAGAATGGACAATGGGCCGATATGCCGTCAAGTTTAAGTTCGGCTTTTTCAAAAGCAGCCTTGATTTCTTGCGCACTCATGAAAAGGCCGGATTCTTTTTGAATTAAAAAGTTTGACGGCTGGGCGCCAGAAGCGCCTGAATTTTTCGCAAAAGCGAGAAATTGTTCTAATGTTTTAGCTCCGTGCTGAGCTCCTTCAACACTTGGGTGAAATACTACTGTTGCCATAGGTCTTTTATTTTTCAGGTTTTTATTTAAGCCCTCAGATCCTGGCTTATCTCTTTTGATATTTCATCTTTTCTCGACCATGATCCCGGGCTGATTTTTATCAACGTCGATCTTAACCCAAATGCTTTTAAAATAGCAAACATAAATCACTGCATTAACTGGCGAATCCTCTAAGTGAGAAAGTTTTAAAATCTTTAAAAGCATTGTGCAAATACCTGTATAGTGAAACTGAAAATTTAAAAGCCGTTATGCGTTTATTTTAAGCCAGGCTAATATTGCTAAAATTATTTTTCTTGCTGGATTTATGAAAAAATGAAAGTCGGTAAAACCTTCTTGCAAACATTCTTTAATTATTTAGGATACAAACCTTGCCTGCTTTTGTGTCGATATTGTTAAATGGATGAGGAACAAATTAATAGTAATCAAAAACGGCCTAAACTAAGTAGTCAGAAGGCTATACTTTTATTTTCATTAGTTTCGGTTTTCTTGGGGTATCTGATAATACTCCTGGGTAAAGGTGATCAGTTACTCTTGTTTCTTATAGGGCCAATTTTGCTCGCAGCGTTCAAATATGGGCGAAGGGCTTTTTACCCTATGATTTTTATTTCACTTGTTGTTTCACTCGTTGTTCTGTTTTGTATATTCCGAAATCCTGTTATTTCGATAAGAACACTGATAGTAACTGGAATTACTTTAATAATTACCTGTGAGCTAATAACTAACGCAGTCAATAAGAGCAGAAGACTGGAGTTGTGCCTAAAACAATCAGAACACGAGCACAGATTGTTGTTTGCTGAGACCCCACTGCCAATGTGGCTGAGCAATGAAGACGATGATCTAATTATTTCCGCAAACAAAGCTGCACAGGCAAAGTTTAATTATACCAAAGATGAATTTATCAGACTTAAGACCACAGATTTGATTGATCAGGAAGATATTCCGAATTTTATTGAGTGGCAGCAAAAAAATGCTGAGGATGACTCAGAATTTAAAATATTGCATCTTAAGACTAAGACAGGGGATTTATTCGAGGCTGAGTTATTTTTTTCTCGCATTGAATCTGACAATAAACAAGTCAGACTCTTTTTAGCTAACGATGTTAGCGAAAGGAATAAGGCCCTACGATTGCTTGAAGAAAATCAAAGGAAACTTAGTATCGCCCAGCAGATCGGTAAGATTGGTTACTGGGAGTATCAGCTCCAAACAAGGGTCATGTGCCTTTCGGAAGAAGCGTGTGCGATTTTAGGCAATCAGCCAAATCATTGCAAAGGCGGTTATCTGATATTGATAGAAAATGTGCATCCAGATGAAAGGTCAAAAGTCAAATTGGCTCTAGAAAATTCGATTGAGAGTGGAACAAAATTTTGCAAGGCATGTAGATTACTCCTACCTACAGGATGTTTGCGGTACGTTAATATAGAAGCACAATGGATCAAAGATGAACATAATAATCCCAAGCTCGTAGGTGTTGTTCAAGACGTCACTGATAAGAGAAAAATTGAGGAACAATTTTGGCAGGCTCAAAAAATGGAGGCTATTGGACTGCTGGCCAGCGGTGTTGCGCATGACTTTAACAACATTTTAACAGTTATCAGAGGCAATGCAGAACTGCTATTATCGTCTTACGAATTACCGGTACAAGCCGTTAATATGATATCACAAATTGAACAAGCCGCTGAGATGGCATCGAACCTGACAAGGCGGCTTTTAACATTTAGTAAAAAAGCACCGCAAAAAATTGAATTGGTAAATATCAATGCTCTTATCGCTGACACAGCAAAGATATTACAGCGCTCCCTGCCCGAGACAATAAAGCTCAGTTTGCATTATTGTGAAGCTACACCGTATGTTGAAGCCGACCGACTGATGCTTGAACAAGTTTTGATGAATCTGGTAATAAACGCACGCGATGCCATGCCAGTAGGCGGCCGAATATCAATTGAAAGTAGTATTGTGGATGCCGATGACAATGATGACAATGATAAATGTAAGAATGCAGATTCAACTGTTAGACATTTTGTTAAAATTGTAGTTAAAGATACCGGTGTTGGTATTCCCGAGGAAGCAAAAAAACATCTGTTTGAGCCATTTTTCACTACTAAACCGCAGGACCGCGGCACTGGTTTAGGCCTGGCAACTTCATATTCAATTGTTCAGCAACATGGTGGCTGGATAGATGTGCAGAGTACTGTTGGTAAAGGTTCGGAATTCAGAATATTTCTCCCGTTAGCAAATGAGCTTCAAAACCAACTACAGCCCGAAAGACCTGCTGCAAAACAGTTAGCAAATTACAAGAAACCGTTAGATAAATTAACAGTTTTGGCCGTTGAAGATGACCCAACTATCCGAGGCCTAATCAAGCGCATTCTTGATGTAAACAAGATAAACTCATTTATTTGTGAAAATGGCCTGGATGCGTTAAATCTGTGGAATAACAATAAAGACAAGATAGATGTTTTAATTACCGACATAGTGATGCCCGGCGGTATCTCCGGGATTGATCTTTTAGAAAAAATAAAATCCGAAAAACCCTGGCTTTGTGCCGTTTGCATAAGCGGGTATAATACTGAGTTCTTTGGATCGAATATTAACCTTCCTCAAAATACGGTGTTTTTACCAAAACCTTTTGGCCCGGACGCGTTATTGCAAGCGATTCAGGAATCAATGCAGTCTGTATTGGGTTAACCTATTTAATTGTTTTTGTAAAAACTAATCTTTTGTACATTGCGTTAAAAAACTTTTGTGTTTAACGGGCCACCCTGTTGTAAATTTTGGCTGTATGATCGGCTGGTTAATTTTTCGTAAGTCTTCAATAGTTTTTAACAGGAGGTTTAATAACATGAAGATGTGAAGTGACTTTTTGATTTGATTTCATGCTTGTCGAAAGCCAGAGATTTAAGCAATATTGGATTTCCAAACTAATCATATGAAAACAAAAGGCCAACAGATGAACAGGCGAAAATTCATTTCAACCTCAGCGATTATAGCTGCAGGTATTTCGGTCCTGCCACGATATGTTTTGGGAGGACCTAAGTTTGTTGCTCCCAGTGACAAAATCAACATTGCTATAATTGGTGCTGGAGGACAGGGAAGAACGAACATGCGGGAACTGATCAAACATGACGATGCCCAGATTATAGCTGTATGCGATCCGTGTGATGAAGCTGATTACAGTCGGTTTTATTATCAAGGCGTAGCCGGACGTAGACCTGTTAAAACTGAGATCGAGAAACATTACACAAAGAATAATTCGAATTTTAAATGCCTGGAGTTTGAAGATTTCCGCGTAATGTTTGATAAGCAAAAGGATATTGATGCAGTATTGATTGCAACGCCGGACCACGTTCATGCTGTAGCAACGATTACTGCAATGCGTCTGGGTAAACATGTTTATTGCGAGAAACCTTTGACACATAATATCTGGGAAGCCAGGCAAGTCTTAAAGGTAGCTAAGGAAACTGGTGTAGCAACTCAGATGGGTAACCAGGGGCACTCTGGTGAAGGTATTCGACAAACCGTTGAATTGATCAAGGCCGGCGCAATAGGCCAAATCAAAGAAGTACACGCCTGGAGTGACGCTGGCCGTTGGGCAAAACATCCTGGAAGACCCACCGGTGATTTTAAAATTCCGGCCGGCTTTAATTGGGATCTGTGGTTAGGCCCAAGAGAATATAGAGCGTATCACCCGGATTATGCCCCATATAACTGGCGCGGATTTTGGGCATTTGGAACAGGGGCCTTAGGTGATATGGGATGCCATAATTTGGATCCTGCATTTTGGGCCCTTGAGCTCGATGCGCCTTTGATGGTTGAAGCTACAGCCCCGGGCGTGGACTCAGAAACAACCACATATTGTACTATTTATCGTTACACATATGGTCCTCGTGGAGATTTGCCACCAGTAAAGGTCACCTGGTATGATGGCGGACTCAGGCCACCGAGGCCAGATGGTCTTGACCCGGAAATACCTCTCGGTGAAGGCGGAAACGGTATAGTCTTTATCGGTGAAAAAGGTATTATTTCCTGCGGCGGCTGGGGTGGAGCTCCGAGGTTGTTACCGCAAGATAAGTTTAAAGATTACAAGAAACCTGATCCTGTATTGCCAAGATCCAAGGGCCATCATCGTGACTGGCTCGATGCCATCAAGGGTGGCAACAAGGCTAGCAGTAGCTTTGAATATGGTGCACGCCTAACAGAGATGGTATTGCTCGGTAATGTGGCCCTAAGAGTGGGTATGCCGATATACTGGGACCATGAGAATATGAAAGCAAAGAATGCCCCAGAAGCTGACCAGTACATCAAGGAAACTTACAGAAATGGTTGGGAAATAGTTTAGAATTCGGTGTAAAATTCAAGCCGGACAACAATAATCGATGTTGTCCGGCTTTTTTGTATTAATTTGACTTTATCCAGTATCAAGTGTTTTTTGGATTTTGGTCTGGAAATGTTAGATCAAAAGAAAAAAATTGTCGTGGGCCTGAGCGGTGGGGTCGACTCAGCTGTAGCTGCTTTGCTATTGCAAAAGGCAGGATTTGATGTAATCGGAGTAATGCTTAAATTATGGAGTCCAGAGGCCGAGCCCCAACGTGAAAACCGGTGTTGTGGCCTTCAGGCTGTGGAAGATGCGCGGAAGATATGCAGCATGTTAGACATCCCTTTTTATTTATTGGATCAATCTGAGGCCTTTTTAAAGAAAATAGTAAGCTATTTTGTAACGGATTACAAAAATGGCCGCACTCCTAACCCATGTGTCTATTGCAACGATTCATTCAAATTTGGTGCGTTAATCAAATATGCAGAAATGCTGGGCGCTGAATTTGTGGCTACAGGACATTATGCCAGGATCCAAACTTCAGGAGACAAAAGATTTCTTTTGCTTCGTGGCCTGGATCTAGCAAAGGATCAAAGCTACTTTTTATTCAATCTCACTCAGGAAAAATTATCAAAAATTAAATTTCCACTTGGGGAATTGACCAAGGCTGAAGTCAGAAAAATAGCTTCTGATGCCAGACTATTGGTTGCAAACAAGGCCGATAGCGTGGAGATTTGTTTTGTTAATACAAACAATTATGGTCACTTTTTGAAATTATTTGGGGGAGTTCAAGAACATAAGGGCGAGATAGTAGACGAGCAAGGAAATGTTTTAGGCTTTCATAACGGGATTGAATTTTACACAATCGGTCAACGCAAGGGGTTGCGTGTAGCATGGAGAGAGCCACTTTATGTCATAGGTATAGATCCGGATAAGAACAGGTTGATTGTCGGCCCTGCTAGCCGGTTGTATAACAAAGAGTTTTACATTGACAATTGTAATTGGATAGAATATGAAAAACCAAAAAGGATATTTGAAGCAATGGCAAGGATAAGATATAAACATCAGGCAGTCCCAGCCAGGATTGAATTAATGGACGATGGCTATAGTGCCAAAGTAAACTTTCTTGAGCCGCAACGTGCAATAACTCCCGGGCAGGCGTGCGTGTTTTATGAAAATGATATAGTGATCGGTGGTGGCTGGATTCGTGAGGTTGTAAGTCACTGTGCAGCGGTTTATGCAACGTAAAACGTTTTAATAAAATTAATGTTTATGGAATATCCTGATGATATTGTTGTGGTTTTTACAACCTTCCCTGATACAGAGTCTGCACAAAAACTCATAAACATGGCTTTAGAAAAGAAACTCATTGCATGTGGAAACATTATTTCTGGTGTACAGTCTTACTATTGGTGGGAAGGTGCCATAGAAACAGCGAAAGAGACCCAGGTCATTTTGAAAACAAAAACAGATAAGCTGGAACAACTAGAGTCTGTTATCTTATCGAACCACCCATACAAAACACCTGAGCTTCTAGTGCTAAATGTCCTTGCTGGCAGTTCAGCTTATTTAAGCTGGATTAATGAAACCACAAAATCGGATTAAAAACCATGAAACTCTCAGAAATTTTTAAGGCTAGACGTCCTGTCCTTTCCTTCGAAGTATTTCCACCTAAACCGGAGCTGCCTATAGACTCGGTATTTCAAGCTATCAGCGCGCTCAAGGATTTTAGTCCTTCTTTCATTAGCGTCACTTACGGTGCTGGTGGTTCTTCAAGGACAAGAACCGTTGAGATCGCGTCCAGAATCAAACAAGATTTTTGTTTAGAACCTATGGCCCATCTCACATGCGTTGGCCATACTAAGATTGATGTGGATAAGATTTTAGCTGAACTAGAAGATAAAGGACTGGTTAACATTCTAGCATTAAGAGGAGACCCCCCACGAGATCAGCCAAACTTTGATTACAACAAAGGTGAATTCAAATTTGCAATCGACCTGATCAGGTACATTCGTCTGAAAAAGCCAAACTTCAGTATAGCTGCTGCTGCTTATCCCGAAGGACACAAAGCCTGTCCCAGGATTCGAACTGACTGGGAGCATTTAAAGGATAAAGTTGATGCAGGCGTGGATCTTTTAATTACTCAACTCTTTTATGATAATCGGTTGTTTTATCACTTTTTGGAGACCGTGAGAAACATGGGTATTAATTGCCCGATTGTTCCGGGTATAATGCCGGTTTTTCACGCCAAACAAATTAAGCGAATTTTAAGCCTGTGCGGCGCTTCAATGCCTCCGGAAATCTTAATAATGCTTGATAAGTACGAAAATAATCCAGATGACCTAAAAAAAGCTGGTGTCGAGTATGCAATTAAACAAATTAATGATCTTTTAGATAATGGTGTGGATGGAATTCATCTGGAGCCTATGAACAAGCCAGAACTTGCTGCAGACATTTTAAAAGATTTACGACATCGTTTTTGTTAAAATTTAATAAAAGACTGGATTTTCAAAATCTTTTCTGTAAGTATAAGTTCTGATTTTCCAAGGGATTGATTAAGATTTGTGCCCTGGAAAATATTTATGAAAGGTCTTGCTTATGAATGAGCAACTAAAAAGTGGTGATAATTCCACAAGAAAGTTTTTAAAAACTTTGGGGGCGACTACAGCTTTAGTAGCGCCTCAGATTATAACTTCACATGCAGCACCAGATGACCCGATCCGTATTGGAGTCATTGGTTGTGGTGGCCGAGGCACAGGCGCTGCACTAGACGCTTTAGGCGCGGCGACCAACGTGATTTATCCTAAAGAAGGATATCATACAGAAGATGTTAAAGAAGGAGCTGTAGCGGCAGAAAAAGGGATTAAGATCGTAGCTCTGGCTGACGTATTCCCGGATAGGCTCGAACGATGCCGTGCTCAATTGAAAAAATTGAACATGGAGCTCCCAGATGATCATTGTTTCGTCGGATTTGATGGCTACAAAAAGCTTCTGGAGTTACCGGATGTAAACTATGTGATTTTAGCAACGCCTCCACATTTCAGGCCCATGCATCTAAAGGCTGCCATTGAAGCAGGTAAACATGTTTTCATGGAAAAACCAGCAGCTGTCGATGGTCCAGGTGTGCGAATGGTAATCGAAGCTGGTGAGCTTGCTAAACAAAAGGGACTTGGTATTGTAGCCGGTACCCAACGCAGACACCAGACAAGCTACATTGAAACTATTAAAAGAATTAAGGACGGTGCAATAGGAGATTTCCTATATGGCACTGCTTACTGGAATGGCGGCGTTATCTGGGTAGTGCCGCGCCAACCAGATTGGTCTGACATGGAATGGCAACTTCGAAATTGGAACTATTTCACCTGGTTAGGTGGCGATCATATCGTGGAACAACATGTCCACAACCTTGATATTATGTACTGGGTACTTGGAAAATTACCTATTAAAGCTCATGGTATGGGTGGACGCCAGGCCAGACCAAATAAAGATTATGGTCATATTTACGATCACTTTGCCGTCGAGTTTGAATATGAAGATGGATTAAGGGTCTTCAGTTATTGCAGACAAATGGACGGTTGCCGTGACCGCGTAGACGAATTAATCGTTGGGACAAAAGGTTGGAGCAATTGTCATAACTATATCCAAATCAATGGCGGTGATGGATGGAGATTCTCTGGACGTGATTCTAATCCATATCGTCAGGAACATCTGGATCTCATTAATAGTATCAGAGCCGGACAACCCCTCAATGAGGCCAGAACTGTAGCAGAAAGTACACTGATGGGTATAATGGGCCGGGAAGCAGCTTATTCCGGAAAAACTATAACCCGTGAGGAAATCTTAAACTCAAAAACTCGACTCGGACCAGATAAGTACGAATTTGGTTCGTTGCCATTCCCTGAAGTGCCCATGCCGGGTAAATATGTTTTTCCAGGTTAAAGTTGCGTCAGATACTTATTAACTCGGAGCTTTAAATTGTAAAAAGTTAGTGTGCGAACCAAATATCTGGTTAAGCAGACCAGCGTGGTTCATTTAAAGATGATCTGGAAGCATATACGCGTAATTGCTTCAGGTTATCAAGGATTAGCTTCTGCGGTAAATGGAGCCGTCTGAGTTCGATAATGGTCAAACATCAGACGGCTCAATAATGATCATCCTGGTTAAGCATTTTAACATTATTCTTTTTTATTGTTTGGTGGTCTGAGCCCGGGCCTGAGAAAGGAAACAATGAGTTTGTTAAATTTGTAACACTACTTGGGGCTGAGACATAGTGACATTTTAGGAATGATTCAGACAGGTTTTGACAATACTGGTTCTTGAGGCTCGATGGTTAAAAAAGTTTTTAACTCGGTGAGTTCCTGGATTGTTTGGGTTAATTCTGGGACCATTGAAGCTTGTTGATTTACCATCTTTTCTAAGGTATCTAACTCATTGGTGGCATAATTTTCCGTTAATTTAGAGAGCCGATCGATCTCGATTTGTATACGAGATTTCCAATCAGCACAAAGTCTGGATACATTTTTTTCGACCTCCCAGCAGGCTTTTCGAAGAAGGTTTTTTTCGATTGTCTTTCTGAACAACCATTTTGGCATTATCCAACCAATGCTTGTAAAAGCGGCATCAAAAGCAAATGATACATCCACTGGTGGATCTTTTGGTTCGTTGATACTCAGAGAAAATTCGCGAGGCTGGATAGCAATTCCGAGGGCTTTATTGACTTGCGAGGCTAACCGGTTATAAAAAGCGTTTAATATTCTCGTTAGATGCTGCTGTGCCCGATACAATGGCGTACAAAACATGGGCCTGTGATGGAGTGATATATTTTTAAGCTCAGAGACTAGAAATTTACGAACCCAATCTCTCCAGGCATCAAGCATTTGAGGAATACGGAGGTGTTTCCAATTTGGAAATTGCTGATCCAATTCCCGGATAATACGATTTTTAAGGTCATCCTGAGTGGTCTGTAATTGTGAAAGGTAAAAGTCAAGGGCACTATTAGCTAGTTCGCGGGATATTGAGGCCACCTCTGTTTGTAGTAATCCGAAGTTCTGTCGTTCTTCATCCAGTAGAAGGCGCAGTGCACTTCTGGAAGAATCTTGCTGGGTAGAAGCCGTCAAAGCTATTCTTAAGTAGTCCAAAATTTGGTTGATTAATGATATGAGTTTATGATTCAAAATCCGGTTTGCTGTTGTTTCTCTGTCCTGAATTAACGGTCTCAAAAAGGCCTCCTCTAATTGTTCTCTGAATGGTTCAAATTCAGGTTTGATAGAATATGGATAAATGGGATATTCAATCCCCAATCTGTTGCTTAATAGGTTGCGGACAAATGCTATGATCTCAGAAAGTTGAGTTGTACTAAACAGATCTGACTTGGTGATCAATAAAACTATTTGTGGGGTGTAAACATATAATTCTTTCAAAAATTGTATATCGCTTTCAGACAGTGGCGCGTCTGCGCTTATGGCGACAACCGCTGCAACCACGTTTGGCATCCATTTATGTGTTGTCTCTGTGTTGTGAGCGAATACACTGCCTATTCCGGGCGTGTCTATAAACTCCAGTGGTGCAAATTTTTTTAGTTCGGGTAGTTCTATTTCTATAGCTGCCACATTTTTTTGGTTATTTGGATTATTTGATTCTGAGACGTAGTCCTTTATTTCTGTAGTTGCTATTACCTGGCTGGATCCATTCAAAAACTGTACTGTGCATTTTTCTTTTGGTGAATAACGAATAATGGTTACAACAGCGGTTATTGGAATAACACCTACCGGTAAAATAGCCCGACCAATAAGGTTGTTAATAAATGAACTTTTCCCGGCTTTAAATCTTCCAAAAACAGCTACAGAAATCCCTTTAGATTTTTCAACTTGTTGATGACAAGCTCTGACTTGAGGCTTTAAGGCAATGAGATCAAATGCGTTTATTACGCTATCGATTCTTTTTAATATATTTTGAGCTTCAATATTGGGCATACAATTTTACTAATTAATTTTGTGAAATGAAAGTTTTGTAAATTCAGAGCCAATTGATGCAGATATACCCAGGCTTCTGTAGAATGTCTTAAAAACAAACGGTTTATTGAGCGATTAATTAAAGTACAACGATGAGCCGGAAAGAGTAATAAACTTCTTAATACCTGGCCAGGGAAATCGGAATTGGCTAATTTATGGATTGCAAACTGAATGTAAAGATTTTTATCTGGTACTTTACAATTTTCCTGCATCTGGCTCCCTCGCTACTGATTTTTATTTATTATCAGTAGGAGTCATCAGCCAAGCGGGCGGTTTGCCTTCTGCGCGGCGGGCAGACCCCATTGCCTAATAAAAATTAAAAGCATGACTATCTAAAGTCAAGTTTGTGAATCTTAGTTTTTAACTGGATCAAGGATTATTTGTAACTTTTAGTAGATTTATAGATCAAATCTAAGTGCAGATTGAAATCTGGCTCTCCTGGAAAAGAGAGCGAACAAAAGAAGGCGATCTGTATTTTGCGAGTTTGATTTAGAATTAACTTGAAAACGATATGAATGAACAATTGAACAATCTGGTGCCGGATAAAATAGTCGATGCACGTGGAATGGCCTGCCCCGGGCCATTACTTGAGGCAAAGAAATCTATAGGTAGTGTTCAGGTTTCTCAAGTTGTCGAGATTCAGTCAAATGATGCTGGCTCTCGTAATGATATTCCTGTTTGGGCTAAAAAGGTTGGCCACGAATATTTAGGTTTTCTGGAGGCCGACGGTTATGACAGGCATTTTGTCCGTAGAAAAAAATAATGGCTTATTGAAGCAAGGCTTGATTTCAAAAAAGCATATACATGATCAGGATCAAGGATAGGAAGTGGTTTTGGTCGATGCCTTAAACAGGTATCTTTAGTCTTTGTGAATTCAAACCGGGGTTATCATGTAATCCAGCATGTTTGCCTTTGGATATGTAGCTTTTTACTACCCGAGGTTAATGGTTAAAAAACCGGAATGATTAGTTGATACTGATTAATAATTGTTATAAGAGTTTTAAGAACCCATGAAAAACGCTTATACACCGAGAATTCTGGTACTTGCTAGTGTTTCATGTGCGTATCCTGGTGCAGATGAGGTCGGGAAGGCGCATCTGGAGTATCCGTCCAATATCAACATATTGCGAGTACCGTCACCAGTATTATTCCCGGAAGATTTTTATCTTCGTTGCTATGCAAAGGGCATAGACGCAATTTTAGTTGCTTCTTGCGGCACAGACTGTCCGTTCCGTGGAGCTTATAATAGATTAGCCAAACGTATCGACAAACTGACAACAAAAATGAAGAGCTACGGTTTGGAGGTTGATAGGCTCAGGCTCACAGCAATTTGCACTGTATGCACTAAGGCGTTTTTAAATGAAGTCAACCAGCTTAATGCCAGGGCAAAATCAATTGGTCCTGTTAACAAGGATATTGCTGAGAAATTGTGGAAGGATTCTCTGAGAGAACTTGGGGCAACTATTTTACCGATATAAAAAAGAGGTTAGTTCATGGATATTTCTGAAGATCGACAAGAGTATGACGTTGTTGTAGTTGGCGGTGGTATAGCAGGATTACAGGCTGCATTGGATGTTGCGGACCAGGGTTATAAAGTTTTGATTGTGGAGAAGGAGCCGAGCATTGGCGGCAAGATGATTAAGCTAAGCAAAGTGTTTCCGACGCTTGATTGTGCTAGCTGTATTACGACACCTAAAATGTCTGCTGCATCCAGGCACTCCAATATTAAGATTTATACATCAACAACAGTAGATTCAATTAAGTCAGACGGTGTAATACATGAATTGCACATCACTAAGCGGCCTACGTATGTTGTTGACGATTTATGTATAGGTTGTCGGCTTTGTGAGTATGCGTGTCCGGTTGAATATCCTGATCCGTTTGAAGAAGGCTTAGGAGCACTACGCGCAATTGCAGTGCCTTTTACTAATGCTATTCCGCAAAAAGCAGTCCTGAATCCAGAATACTGCATAGCTTGTGGAGCGTGTGCCAGGGTCTGTCCTACGGATGCTATCAAATTTGATCAGGTTGAGAAAAAACTGGTCATTCGGACTGGTGCAGTGATAATTACAACGGGCTTTGTCCTGAATTCTAATAAACTGAAGCCGCAATATAATGCTGAGAAGTCAAAAAACATTATTTCACCGCTTCAATTAGAAAGGCTCTTGGCCCCGCATTCGCCATTAGGGCGTGTCTTACGGCCGTCGGATGGAAAAATACCGTCGAGTGTAGCTTTTGTCCTGTGTGCCGGCTCGCGCGATCAGAGCATTGGGGTACCTTACTGCTCTCGGGTTTGTTGTATGTATTCTATTAAGCAGGCAATGTTGCTGTCTGGCTCATTACCGATTGCTGATATTACAATTTATTACATGGATATACGTGCGTTTGGTAAAGGATACGAGCAGTTCTATCAAAACGCCAAAGCCATGGGAATAAATTTCATAAGGGGAAAAGTAGCAAAGATTTTACCAGTAGATAATGATGATCTTCTTTTGAGGGTAGAATCTTTGGAGGACGGCGGCCAGGTGTTTGAAAACAAGCACGATCTTGTTGTTTTAGCAAATGGTATTATTCCCATGTTAACTCAACCAGAAAAGTTACTGGTTGAAAAAGGCGATGACGGTTTTATCAGCCGCCCGGACCCAGCAAGGCCTGCTTACTCAGGCAAAGATGGAATCTTTATGGCCGGGACTGCTTCTGGCCCAAAGGATATAGTAGACACGATTGTTGAAGCAAGTGCTTCAGCTACGGAAGCAGTAAGTTATTTAAAATCACATGCAGGTCTAGCCAAAGAGGCATAATTGAACGCATGATTTAATATAGTACGGTTTAGAAAACTTTTCATTTTATGGTTAATCCAACTACTGAAAAAAATGGTAATGAGGCTAATTTGTCGTCGCAAGACCCACGAATAGGAGTCTTCATTTGCAGATGTGGAGGGAATATCAGTGATGTCGTGGATGTGGAGGCTGTTGCAAATGCAATCGGAAAAATTAATGGAGTTGTCACGGCTCAGGTACATTCGTTCATGTGTTCAGACCCGGGCCAAAATTTAATAATTGACGAAATTAAAAGAAAGCAGTTGAACCGGATTGTAGTAGCATCGTGTTCACCATTTCTGCATGAGTTAACCTTCAGGAATGCAGTGCAAAGGGGAGGGTTAAATCCTTATCTTTATGAGCATGTGAATATTAGGGAGCAGTGTAGTTGGGCTCATCATTCAGATCCTGCAGGAGCTACGACAAAAGCTATCAGGTTAATAGCTGGTGCGGTTAATTCAGTCAGGTACGCTAACCCATTGAACCGAATAAAGATCAGGGTCACCAAGCAAGTTCTTGTCATTGGTGGCGGGATAGCCGGTATAAAAGCTGCAGCAGAGCTAGCGAGACAGGGAATACCTGTGGTATTATTGGAAGAGTCCTCCAGATTAGGTGGACATGTTATAGAACATAACAAATTGTACCCAACCGAGATAGATGCTCCAGGGTTTGTTGAGTCATTGAGTCGGCAAATATTAAATAACCCTCTAGTTAAAATCTATTACCGGGCGCATTTAGAGCAAGTATCAGGATTTGTTGGCAATTTCGAGGTTACTATCTCCTCCGAAATAAACGGTGATAAAAATGATAATAATAGTGTGCCTTTGAGTGGTTTGAGCAAAACCATAGGTACTCGTCTAATAGTGGGAGCTATTATAATTGCCACAGGATATGATTCATACAAACCTTATGCTGGCGAATATGGTTATGGCGATAGCCGGGTGATTACACTGCCGGAGTTTATTAAATTATTAAGGGACCAACGCGGTAGTAGCTTTGTGCACCGTGGGCGGATAATTAAAAATGTAGGATTTATCCATTGTGTGGGAAGTCGCCAGATTGAAGGAGTTCATAAACCCCAAAGCGATGGTAAAGTTAATAATTACTGTTCGCGTACGTGTTGCACTGCAATTTTACAACAGGCAGTTGAACTTAAAAAGAGGTACCCCGACTTAAACGTTTTTGATTTTCATCAGGATATAAGGACATACGGACGTGACCACGAGAAGTATTACATCCAGGCATCCAAATGTGGTGTTATTTTCTTTCGGTTTCATGGTGATGAGTTGCCTGAAGTACACAGCCTGAATGGCTCCGATGGTGCATTAGCCGTCGTTGTCAAGGACTGGCTTACTTTTGGAGAAGAAGTTCAAGTGCCATTAGATCTTATTGTTTTGGGGGTGGGCATGGTTCCAAGAGATATACATAAAATTATAGACTTACTGAAATTACCTGTGGGCAATGATAGGTTTCTTCAAGAGGTACATCCAAAGTTACGGCCTGTGGAGGTTTCAATCAACGGAGTATTTCTGGCCGGAACAGCTCAGAGCCCTATGAATGTTAAAGAAACATTGAATGCAGCTTCTGCTGCAGCATCGAAAGTGTCTACATTGTTATGTCGGGATATTGTGGAATTGGATCCTTTTATAGCAAACGTTGATCAGGAGTCATGCATCGGCTGTCAGAAATGCTTTAATGAATGTGAATATCCTGGGGCGTTGTTAGAAGATGAAGTTCTTGTTAATGGAAAGACTGTAAAAAAAGCGCGGGTTAATCCGGGGTTATGTGTAGGTTGTGGGGCGTGTGTTGCAGTTTGCCCCACTCGATGTATTAATCTTGCGGGGTGGACTCTCAGGCAGTTCGATGCATACATAGATGGGCTGATGTCGGACATAAGTAATATTAATGTGAAGTGATAGGAGGTTGAAATGACTAATAAACTTACTGAAGATCATAAGACGGCTTTAAAGAAATTCCGTGAACGGCATGATAAAAATTTTGAATCGGCCAGGCAATATGCACAGGTTTTTACCAAGGAACGCAAACAACTGATTGCCGAAATTAAGAATGGTCCGGCAACTGTCCCGGAATTGGCTCAAAAAACCGGGCTCCCGGCATACAAAGTTCTTTGGCATATAGCTGGAATGCGCAAGTATGGAATTGTCTCTGAGCATAGCAAAGATGGAGACTATGTAAGGTACGCAATTTCGGTAAGTCAACAGAAGTAAAATTTTAATAATTAAGTTTATTATTATGAGACAAGTAAGACCTGAATTTTTAAAGAAGATAAAAGCCTTTGGAACTAGCGAGATAGAATCATGTTTTAATTGTGGTAACTGTACTGCAGTTTGTCCGTTATCTGAAAATGGGAATGTGTTTCCTAGAAAATTGATCCGGTATGCACAGTTGGGTGATGAAGAGCGGCTTTCTAAAATGGCAGAACCGTGGTTATGCTATTATTGTGGGGAGTGCTCATCTACGTGCCCGAGAAATGCTGGTCCGGGGGAGCTTATGGCTGCCTTGAGACGTTATTCTATTGCAAAAAATGATCCTACCGGTTTAGCGAATTATATGTTCCGAAAACCCTGGTTTAATTTAGCTTTCAGTGCGAGCTTAGCCATCATTTTAAGCATGTTCCTTTTAAGCATCCATCCAGGCCGTGAGTTCAACTCCTGGCTTTTCAAATGGATTCCGTATGAAGTCATTCATACAGTTGGTATGTTTGTTTCTATCATTTTTGTTTTTTTGACTTTGATCGGTATTTTCAATGCAATTTTGAGTTACTCTGGAGGTATAGAATCGATCAAAAAAATTTTTAATGCTCCAGGGAAGCTGCTAATCCAGATCACACTAAAAACCTTAATGGAGATTCTTTTAATGAATCGACATTCAAAATGCGATGTCCAAGACCAGCAGACGAACAAATCATGGTTTTTAAGCCCACGATGGTTGCATTTGAGTATAATGTGGGGTTTCCTGGGGTTACTATGTGCTACTGCATTGGATTTTGTATTTGTTTATTTTCTGAATTGGACGATTTTTGTGCCTGCTCGGGTGATTGGTACAGTTTCTGGTCTGGTAATGCTTTATGGAGTTAGCATCTCAATTTATCTGCGTGGAAAGAAAAAAGCCGCGCATCTAAAGTTTTCAGTGTTATCCGATTGGTGGTTGTTGTTTTTCCTTTTAGTCCTCACAGTAACAGGATTTTGGATTGAATTGGTTGTTACATTTCGGTGGCATGGTGTTTTGCATGAGATAATGCTTTTGATTCATACCGTCATGGCGATGGAACTTATACTGCTTTTTGTGTTTACTAAGTTTGCGCATGCTGTTTACAGGCCATTGGCGTTGTGGTTCTACTTTTTTAAGCAAGCCGGGCCCCCTAATGAAGTTCTGGCGGCTAATGGAAGCACACCCGTTAGACCCTAGTGTTAGATTTTAACCAAAGAAAATGAATTAATACATATGAGTACGGAAGAAGATAAAAATAAAAAAGAGAACATAGTGTATGTTCTGACCAAAGGGCCAGAGAATGCAGAGGTTGCATTATTGCCCTTTATGCACGCCGTTGGCGCATTGACTATGGACATAGGTGCAACAATTGTGTTAATGGGCAGCGCTGTTTACCTGGCGCATAAGGAAATACCAAAACATGTTCTTTATGCCGGAAAACCTCCGTTGGCCGAGCTTATGAAGAATTTTTTCGAGCTGGGAGGAAAACTCTTCATTTGCACGCCGTGTTATAAAAGCCGTCAGTTAGATGAAAAATCGGATTTGATACCTAACGTTGAACCATTGGCTGCTGCTAAATATAATGAAATTCTTCTAAATGCAAGCGCAGTGGTAAGTTATTAAGAATAGCATATTGAAAAATGTAATCCCTGTATGAATATAGTAAATCAGACTGAGTTAACTAAAAACACCGCAGAAGGCCAAAATCCGGAGCAGTTAACTATTATTTTATTTTCTGGTGACCTGGACAAGGCGTTGGCAGCATTTGTTATAGCAAATGGTGCGTTAGCCATGGATATGAAAGTGACCATGTTTTTTGCTTTCTGGGGTTTAAATGTATTAAGAAAGGAATTCGCACAACCAGTACATAAAGATTTTCTCTCGAGAATGTTCTCCTGGATGATGCCACGTGGAGCTAATCATTTAAAACTATCCAGTATGAATATGTTTGGTATTGGTACCGCTATGATGAAATATGTGATGCGCAGGAAAAACATTTATTCTCTTCAGCAATTAATCGAAACGGCTATCCAGAACAATGTCAGGCTCGTTGCTTGTGGAATGTCCATGGATGTGATGGGCTTAAAAAAGGAGGAATTATTAGATAGAGTAGAAGTGGGCGGTGTTAGCACTTTTTTAGGTGATGCGACCTTGAGTAAAGCGACCTTGTTCATTTGACCGATATATATTATATCAGTGATCATGAAAAGCGGCTGTGAAATCCCTTTGTACAAGGCTGATGATAGTGAAATTCAAAAGATACTAACTTCTGTTAAGACAATTGCTATAGTTGGCATGTCCAGGAAACAGGAGCGCGATAGTTATCGTGTAGGAGAATACTTAAAACAACAGGGTTACAAGATCATCCCTGTCAATCCAGGGTTCAATGAGATTCTAGGAGAAAAATGCTACCCAGGTTTAGATAGTATCCCGGAGAGGGTGGACCTGGTAGATATATTCAGAAAGCCAGAGGCTGTTCCAGAGATTGTTGATTTAGCAATTAAGATAGGGGCTAAGGTCGTCTGGATGCAGATCGGTGTTGTGAATAATCTTGCAGCTGAACGTGCACGTGCTGCTGGTTTATTGGTAGTTATGAACCGATGTATAATGGTTGAACATAAAAGATTCTTTTCCAAATTAACAAATCATCAGGAATAATCACAACAACGCTGACATTGTGCTTTGGCCTGAATATTTTCGGATTCCAAACACGCCTCAACTGCTGGAATTTAAAGCCCCGCGGAAACATTGTAAATCCTGTGGTTCTGACTTCGGAGTTATTCAATAACCCAAAAGTAACTTAATTGTTTTCATATATTTCCTTTAATCTTTTGGGGCCAGTTACATTGATCACCGGAAGTTCATTCCAGTTGTGTTCAGATAAGATAATCCAGGGTTTTATTTCCTCTAGTAAACGAGCCTAACTGCCTCTGAAATTAAGGTTTAAAGGGTTGTTTCGACGTTCGCAATTTTCTATTCATCGCAAATTAAATAATGCGGCTGGCTCGACGGCATTGTGATTGAATGCCTGTTAATGGCTTAACTTATTGAAAATTCCAAACTGAACCAGCCTGAGGTAATTAACTTTACCTGAAAAAATAGAAAAACAATATCTGCGATTCAGGTTTAGCATGGCAACGCCTTTTGCAGCGTCCGTGAAATTGCAGGGACGCCTTCCAGCGCCGTCCAACGTTTGGGGTGGAACCCAACCCTCCAGGAAATGACCTAAAATTCCGTTGGGGTGGAAGCAGACCTTCCAGAAGATTATCGAAAAATGGGTCAGGGGTGAATGTGATCCTCCAAAAATTAAAAGTAATCAGGTCAAATTAAAACCTGGCATTCCAGATTGATGTTTTCAATTATGGACTCTGGTTCTTTGATCGATCAATATTTGAAATCCCGTAGAGATTCAGTGTTTCAATTATACGATAAAGTTACAAGGCTTTTCGAGTCAGTTTACTAGTCTTGAAAGGAAGGCCATGGAAAAGGTATTACCTCATGCGTTTGTTAAAACTCTGAAATGGTGACAGGACTCCTGCGGTATTACTTAGTTTTTAGGTCACGTTTTTAGTCTTCTTCAAAAAATTAAAGGTTTTTGTGGCAGAATATAACAAATTTTATCATAATGATCGGTTAACATGAGATCAATGACTGGATATGGACGGGGTGAAAGCGTTATCGACGGTGCTATTTTAACCGTTGAGGTCACCTCGGTGAATAAAAAACAACTGGAAATAAATATTTATCTGCCACGGGAACTTGAAATATTTGAACCTTTGGCCCGAGAGATGTTATCCAAAAAAATTTCACGCGGGAAACTGAATGTGCGCGCGTTGATAGAATGGAACGCAGGGATACCATTACATGGCAGAGTCAATAAACTTGTAGCTAAAGCATACACTGAAGAGTTCAAGCAATTGATAAAAGAACTAGGGCTTTTTGATGAGTTAAAGATAGACACTTTAGTAAAAATGCCTGGCGTAATATCATTCTGTCCTAACAACAAAGAGGTTAAGAAATTAAAGCAGGGCTTCATCTGTGCCTTGAATGCTGCATTAGATGAAATGATAAGCATGCGTATACGCGAAGGCAAACAATTGGTTAAAGATATATCAACCAGACTCAAACAGATAATTAAGGCCACGGATATAATATCTAAACGTGCTCCGATGGTCTTGGATCGCTACAAGAAGCAGTTACTTGAGCGGATCAGGAATGCTGGTGTTTCTGATTTTTCATTAAACGATTCTCGCTTAGCTCAGGAAATAGTCCTGTTCAGCGATAGGTCAGATATAACGGAAGAACTAATCCGTTTGAAAAGCCACTTCAGCCAGATGCAGTCTAGTTTGGCTTCTGACTTACCTGTGGGCAGACAGTTAGAGTTTATTCTCCAGGAGATAAACCGCGAGGTTAATACTATTGGTTCAAAGGCGAGTGATAGCTTGATTTCGAAGCAAGTCATTTTTATAAAAACAGAATTAGAAAAGATACGTGAACAGGTCCAAAATATTGAATAAATCTTTTTATGGACAGACAGGAACGATCTCCGTTGTTGATTATAATATCAGCGCCTTCAGGTGCTGGTAAAACTACTCTTACTCAGGGGCTTTTGCGATCCAATCCAGACTTAGTTCGAATAGTGACATGCACTACGCGTGCGCCACGGCCTGGTGAAGTTCATGGTAAGGATTATTATTTTTTATCCGACGAGCAGTTTCAGGAAAAAATAAAAGCCGGAGAATTTTTAGAGTATGCTATCGTTTATGGGAAATTTTATGGGACTCTGAAGCAGGAGATCATTTCAAAATTATTAAAAGGTATGGACATCATATTATCAGTAGATGTTCAGGGTGTTGCTTCGATCCAACGTTATGCGGAAGATGACAACTTATTAAAACGCGCGCTGGTAACAATATTTTTAACTCCGCCAACTTTAGAGGAACTGGATCGTAGATTGGCTATTAGAGGTACCGATTCGTTAGAGGAACGGCAACGGCGGTTAAATGTGGCAAAAATAGAATTAACACATTGGCGGTATTTTGATTATTTAATTTTGAGTTCAACTCCAGAAGAGGACCTTAGAAGGGCGCAGGCCATTTTACAGGCTGAAAAATTACGTCAGTCCAGATTCAGTAATAAATGGTTTGATCAAATCTTAAAAACCGACAAAAATCAAAGGACCAATAATTAACATGTCTGAATCAAAAAAAACTGTTTTGTTAGGAGTCACAGGGTCAATTGCAGCCCATAAAGCTGTCGATTTAACGAGTCTGCTTGTTAAACAAGGCATTGATGTTCATGTGATATTGACCCGTGATGCACAGCAATTCATAACGCCATTACCATTTAAAACTTTATCAAGAAACCCCGTCGTTACTGATTTGTTCGCAGATCTAAGCAACTGGCAACCGCGGCATATAGAATTGGCAGATGCAGCCAGGTTAATGGTTATTGCCCCGGCAACAGCTAATACAATCGCCAAATTAGCATCAGGGATTGCAGATAATGCCCTGACCTGTATAGCTTTGGCCTTAAACAAGGATGCCAGGATTCTAATTGCCCCAGCAATGAACAGTAAGATGTGGATTCACCCGGCTACCCAGCGTAATGTGGATATTCTTAAATCCAGAGGAGTTGATTTTATAGGGCCTGAGCAGGGCTTATTAGCTTGTGGCTATGAAGGCATAGGGAAACTCTGTCCTGTTGAACAAATTGCCCAACGTGTTTTTGATTTATTAGCCTGAATAAGCTGCTCAAAATCAATTTATGCAAAAACACCTAAAGAGTTTATATTATTTTGTACGCTCGACTTAGCTTAAGCAAGCGCGGCAATGTTTATATGAATAATGGCGATATCCAACAGACTTCTCTATACAGATTCAAGGGGCAAGATCTGTTCAACCAGATACGAAAACTTCTGACAGACGTCCAACTTACTCCTTATGAAGAACAGCACCGCATTTTTTTTATAGAACGCAACATAATTTTGCCTGTAAAAGCCCTGATGCTTCTATTGCTTGCTTACTACCTCTTTTTCTCCAGGTGGTTTGACGAAACAGCTGCATACCGTCACGCAATTGTTTTAGGGCTACAAGCATTTTATGTTTTTTACTGCATCCTTAATGTAGCATCCGGCTGTATCCTTATAGGTGGTAAAAACTTGCCGTTCAAATGGGTGCGCTTAGCAGCTTTGGTTTCTTCTTCTACTGATACTTGCTTGCTTTGTGCTTCCACTATTATTACTGGTGGGATAGATAGTCCGTTATTCTGGGTCTTGCTTGGTTTGATTGTAAGAAATTCGGTCAGCTTTCCCTCTATAAGTTATCAATTTTTATTGAATTTATCGATTTTATTCAGCTACATAACTGCGGCGTTAACCGAGTGCTTAATAAGCGTATGGGAGATCATAGACTCAGGAGAACCGGTCATTTTTACAGTCAGACCACATACATTTGAGAATATTTCTGGCATATTAACCATGCAGGTTTTTCTAATAATACTGTTGATTATATGCTGTTATGGAATTCAGGTTATCCTGGTAAAACAACGGATAGCAGAAGAAGAGGCTAGAGAGTTCGCTGTACGCAAAGAACAACTCAAAATTACCGGAAGGCTTGCAGCCGAAATTGCACATCAATTAAAAAACCCACTCGGAATTATTAACAACGCCGCATTTAATCTACAACGCAATGTTAAAGAAGGTAAAGCCACTATTACCCAGCAAATTAGAATCATCCGGGAAGAGGTCGAACGTTCGGATAGAATTATTACTGATCTCATGGGTTATGCCAAACTGGCCGAAGCTACCATTGAAAAACTGAATGTTGTAGAGGAAGTAAACAAGGCTATCGACCAGGTTTTCCCAAAAGGTACATTTGAGGTCACAGTACATAAGGAATTTGATGCATTGCTGCCGCCGCTTTTGATGCCGAGAAACCATTTTTTAGAAATTCTGGTGAATTTATTAATTAACGCCAGAGAAGCGGTTCAAGGCAAAGGCAATGTGTTTGTGTCGGTCAAGAACATCGAAAACCAGTGGATAGAAATTTCAATTGCAGACGATGGTCCTGGCATACCTCAAGAGATCCATAATAAAATTTTTGAACCTTACTTTACTACAAAACCAAGGGGCACAGGCTTAGGCCTGGCCATTGTGAAAAAGAATACTGAGATTTATGGGGGAACTGTTAGGTTAGAGTCTGAACCAGGCAAGGGAACAAAATTTATCCTGAAGTTCTCAGTTAAATCTTTAATGAAATCGTGATCATGAAATCTAGATTGCCACCATTATTGTTGATAGACGACGAACGGAATATGCGTTTGTCGCTTGAAGCTGCTATGAAGGATGAGGGTTACCTGGTAAAGGCAGTGGAATCTGCCGAACAAGGGCTCCAATTATTGGAACGGGGTGAAGAGTTCTTTATGGTCATTACTGACGCTCGGCTTACAGGCATGAGCGGATACGAATTCCTGGAAAAGGCAAAATCGAAATGGCCTGACCTGCCAGTGCTCGTTATTACCGCATATGCAACACCTAAACTTGCTGTCGAGGCTATCAAGGCCGGTGCTATTGATTACCTGGCTAAACCTTTTGCCCCGGAGGAATTGCTACATGCAGTATCCAGGTGTGCCGAACGATATCGGCTCATAAAAGAAAACGTTGCTCTTAAGGCCCAGGCCCTTATCTCATGTCAACTTGATTCCATAATTGGCGAATGCAGCAGAATGAAGGAACTTAAACAATTAATTGCTACTGTAGCTCCAACAAATGCAACCGTCTTGATCCTTGGTGAAAGTGGAACCGGTAAAGAACTTATTGCCGGAGCAATACACGCATTAAGTAACCGACGCGATTCTAACTATGTTAGGCTCAACTGCGCTGCTATTCCTGAAACTCTGCTAGAAAGCGAATTGTTCGGCCATGAAAAAGGGGCCTTTACCGGTGCTGTTAAACAAAAACCGGGTCGTGTCGAAGAAGCTGACGGCGGAACTTTGTTTCTTGATGAGATTGGTGATATGAGCCGGCCTCTCCAGGCCAAGCTCTTGCGCTTTCTTGAAGATGGGACATTTACAAGAGTAGGTGGAATGGAGGAACTTAAGGTGGATGTCAGGCTCATCGCAGCAACGAATCGTGATATTATAGATGCTATTCGCCAGGGCCAGTTCCGCGAAGACCTGTTCCATAGACTTAACGTGGTTCAAATAAGGCCTCCTGCATTAAGAGAACGCGGCGACGATGTAATTTTGCTGGCTAATCATTTCCTTAAGCAATTTAGCGCTGCTATGAACAAAAAAATTGTCGGTATCAGCGAAGCCGCAGCAAAAAAACTGCTCAGCCATCATTGGCCGGGAAACGTCCGCGAACTCCGTAACGTAATAGAACGTGCAGTTATTTTAGAGACAACTAATGAGATCCGGTCCCAAAGCTTGCCAGACTTTGAGCTGGAAAGTAGACTTCGTAAATCGGTCGAAAAATCCGTTTACAGCGGAAACTCACTCGATGAAATAATCGCATCTTTTGAAAGAGAATTATTACTTAAAAAGCTCGAGGAAAATAAATTTAACTTGACCAGAACAGCCGAACAATTAAAAATCACTCGGCATGCGTTGAGGTATAGAATGCAAAGACTTAACATTAAAATCGAAACAGACTCCGAAGACGATGAAAATACATCATTCCAGGGAAAGGAGACTAACTGATGTGTTTTAATACTATAAACAACCTATCCATCCTTGCTGTTGGAGAAATTGATTTACCAGGAAAAACTCTGGATGGCGTTACCACAAAGGTAGGTTTTGTAATGAGTGACATGCTGATCATTATCGGTGCCATTGTCGCTGTTACTATCTTTGTTGTCGTCTGGGCTTTGTTTTGGAGAAAACCCAAAAAAAGAAGCCGCGTACTAAAACCCAATCCGGATAACGATGTAAGTAGTGAATCAGAAAAAGAGCCTATCGATGAGTCCGAGACTGAAGACTCTGAAGCAGATACTTCTTCTCATCATCATAGTCATAGGCACCACCGACACCATAGAAGAAAGCATCATCATACTTATACCAGACGTTTTCCAACACTTGCTGAAACCGGGGGGCTTCCGCCTATTCGTAACAAACAGAACCAGTCAACTGAACAAAGTTAAAAATGCAAGCTAGTAAGCGCATCACTAAAAAAAGCGCTTCAAATTTGGCATTTTCTTTTATCCTGTTGCCCCGTGAGAAACGTAACGCCATGAGTATCCTTTATGCTTTCTGCCGTGAAGTCGATGATATTGCTGACGATGAGCAAACACCACCTGCAGCACGTAAAGAAAAATTGGATAGTTGGCGGGCAGATATAAAAGCTGTTCTCGAGGAAAAACCAGTAGACAATCAAGTCTGCGCCGAACTCGCTACAATTATCCGCAAATATAATCTGCCTGCAGGATTGCTCATGGAAATTATTAGCGGCGTAGAAATGGATGTCTTCAAAAACAGGTATTCAACCTTCGATGAACTTGAAACCTATTGCTTCAAGGTCGCTTCAGCAGTTGGTCTTCTAAGTTTAGAGATTTTTGGATATTCAGACCCAAAATCAAAAGATTATGCAATTGCACTCGGTAAAGCCCTCCAGTTAACTAATATCCTCAGAGATGTTGCAGAGGACGCAAAACGAAACCGTGTTTACTTTCCCGAAACTATATTAAATCAAGCTGGTTGCCCAGTCTCGGACATACTCCTTTTGAAATATTCACCGGAATTTGCCGCTGCAGCTAAATTGTTATATGAATATGCTTTAAGATTTTATACCTGTGCCCGAGCCACCCTGCCTGATGTTGATAAAAACAACCTGATAGCAGCTGAATTCATGGCCGAGGTGTATTGGCAATTGTTAAAAAAAATTCAAAAGGTTAATTTTAATGTCTTTGACCGGGATAAAATCCGACTTAATTTTGTCGAAAAACTAAAACTGCTAACACGTACATTCTTATCGTTTAATTTAGGAATATACAGATCAAAATATGGCGCAAACTAATAGTGTAAACGTTATTTTCAACGCGGACGACTTTGGCAAATCTTCAGCTATAAACCAGGCGGTCGTGAAAGCACATCAGGAGGGTGTGCTTACTTCTGCAAGCGTACTTGTAAATGGCAAGGCATTTAATGAAGCAGTTAAGATTGCACAAGATAACCCCAGGCTTGGGGTTGGCTTACACCTTTGTTTAGCAAATGGCCGTTCGACCCTTAACCCTGAGGAAATACCGAACCTTGTAGATAAATATTACCGGTTCCCTTATAACCCAATTACTGCAGGACTAAAATATTATTTCCTAAAACATTTACGGCCTCAATTACGCCAAGAAATAGAGGCACAATTCGCTATGTTTTTTGCTACTGGCATTCCATTGGATCACGTCGATGGACATGTGAATATCCATTTGCACCCTTCTATCTTTAGCATCTTAAAGCACCGTCACAGAGAATGGTCTATTAAGAGGTTTAGACTTACGCAAGAACCATTGTTTTTGAATCTAAGTATTTCTCCAAATCGATTTTTTTACAAGATTAGCCATTGGATGATTTTTAAATTATTATCTTTCCGCTCAAGGCCTTCGTTAGTCCGCAGAAAGATTATTTTTACCGACGCTGTCTTTGGTTTATTGCAAACTGGAGCAGTCACAGAACAATACCTCCTAAAACTATTACCAAGACTAAAGCCCGGCACCTATGAAATTTATTTGCATCCTACAACTGAAGGTGATTCTGCAGAGCTGGCAGCTCTTACCAGTCCGAATGTAAAAAAACTAATTCAAAATTTGGGTATTAAACTGGTCAGATATCAAGACCTCTGTTAAAATTCTAACGATGTTAAAATTTATTTTCATTCTTTTGGTGGCTCTCTGCTTCGAAGCTGTGGGAGTAGTCTTCTTAAGCAAAGGACTTCATGAAATCCAATCAAATGCACCATCATCGATCTACCACGTGATTAATCTGGTAAAAAAAGGCATCGTTAATCCTCACATTATTTTCGGAGTAGCTTTGGAAGCAGTTTTTTTCTTCATGTTGCTTTACCTGATGTCACATAACGATGTAAGTTTTATCTGGCCAATGACTGCTTTGGGGTTCGTGATTACAACGTTGGCTGCAAAAATATTCTTGAATGAACAAGTTTCTTTTGTGCGTTGGATGGGTGTGATCCTTATTGTAATTGGAGCTGCGTTAGTCTCCTGGTCAGATAAAGTTTCTTCTGACAGAAATTTTTCGGAAACTCAGAAGATCGAAAACTCAAAGTGAAATAAAAAGACCATAACAGATTCAATAAAAAGATTTTATTTTCAGCTATAGTTATCTTAAAATCGGAATGCTCTGAAAATGAAAAAATTTACAAAACTGGAAAATGGCGGAGTTTCAGCTCCAAAGGGCTTTTTGGCAACTGGTGTATTTTGTGACATAAAACGTTTAGGAACAGGCAAAGGTTCTGAAAAAGGCCAAAAGCCAGACCTGGGAATCATTCTATCAGTTATACCAGCGACCGCTGCTGGCATGTTCACATCCAACAAAGTAGCTGCTGCACCAGTGCGTTTATGTGTTGAGCGAATTAAAAATGGCGTATGCCAGGTGATCGTGGCTAATTCTGGAAATGCCAACGCCTGTACAGGCAGACAAGGTCTTGCAGATGCCTACAAGATGGCAGAAATAGCAGCAAAGTCTCTCAGAGTCCCAAAAGAACACGTGCTGGTAGCCTCTACCGGGCGGATAGGCATCAGATTACCGATGAAAAATGTTATCAGCGGTATCCATAACGCTGTCTCACAAATATATGAATCAAGTCCGGATCCGACAGAGTTTGCCAGGGCAATAATGACAAGTGACACTAGATTAAAGCAATGCGCCGTAGAATTTAAACTCTGCGGAAAGAACGTCAGGATCGGCGCTGCATGTAAAGGTGCAGGCATGATTCATCCAAAAATGGTTTCGCCTTCCAGGCTTCTCCATGCAACAATGCTTGCTTTTATAACCACAGATGCATCAATCGATCCGGTCGCATTGCAAGCAGCACTTGAGTTAGCTGTGGAGCAAAGTTTTAATAGAATCACAGTCGATGGTGATACCAGCACAAACGATACAGTTATTGCCCTTGCAAACGGCCTGGCAGAAAACCCAGAAATCACAGCCGATTCTTTGCAAGATCCAAATGGCCAGCAATTTCAATCGGCCCTGAATTTTGTCTGCCTGGAATTGGCTAAAATGATTGTAATGGATGGTGAGGGGGCTAGCAAATTTGTGACGGTGAAAGTTTCAGGAGCAGAGACTGATACAGATGCTTTAGCTGTGGCCAGGGCCGTCGCCAATAGTGTTCTTGTTAAGACCAGCTGGAATGGCGGTGACCCTAACTGGGGCAGGATTATCGACGCAGTCGGCTATAGCAATGCTACAGTAGATGAGCAAAAAATCGATATCGGTTACAGTATCCCAAATTCTCGTAAAGTTTTGTGGGCTTGTAAAAAAGGCACGCCGACAAAAACCAGCTTTAAAGCACTTTGTGATGTTGTTGCTAATAAGGAATTTACAGTCCAAATAAACCTTAATTTGGGAAACTCTTCTGCTACCATGTACTCTACTGATCTTTCAGAAGAATATGTAGATTTTAATAAAGGGACCATAACCGACCCGGCTAACCTGGGTGGTTGAAATCTTCAAAATTGGCTTTTTATGGAAACGTTAATCAATAAAGCCCATGTCTTACTCGAAGCCCTGCCATACATTCAGAAATTCAAAGATGCGATTTTTGTGGTCAAATATGGAGGAAGTTTCATGGATTCTCCAGATCCGGCCATCCGGACAGGTGTAGCGAGGGATATCGTTTTTTTAGAAGCTGTTGGAATACGGCCTGTGGTTATTCATGGCGGAGGCAAGGCAATCTCTAAAGCTATGAGTGAATCAGGCCATAAGGCCATTTTTGTGCAAGGCTATCGAGTGACAGATGAAAAAACCATGGCTATCGTTGAAAATGTACTTTCCCATCAGATCAATAGTGAAATTGTCGAAGCAATAAAAAATTTCAATGGTAAAGCCGTGGGTTTCTCTGGCTCCAAAATCTTTAAATGCAAAAAAATGTGCCCAATCGGCCCAGACGGCCAACAGATGGATATTGGATTTGTCGGTGAAGTAATCGATGTCATCAAAGACCCTATTATTGAATCTCTGGAAGCCGATGTTACTCCTGTGATAAGCCCGACTGCTACAGGGCTGGATGGTTGTTTGTACAATTGCAATGCTGATACTGCTGCTGCTGCTACTGCCATTGCACTTAACGCCACACGTCTGGTATTTATGAGCGATGTCCCGGGAGTTTTGGAAAATCCTGATGACCCCTCCAGCGTTATTACACACTTATCAATTTCAGATATAGACATTTTAAAATCCAGAGGTATTATTACCAAAGGAATGATTCCTAAAATCGAAAGTGCTGTTTCAGCTATTAAAGCCGGTGTTAAAAAAGTATCACTCGTGGACGGTCGTATACCCCACGCAATTTTACTAGAAATATTTACTGATGCAGGAATTGGTACTGAGTTGGTGCCATAGAAATTTCTGCACTCAGGCAATACCCGATTAAAACCTGAGAAAAATACAAACAAGAAGAAGTGTTTTTTATATTTAAAAATGGAAAACTCGACAAAAAACCATAATGCTGTTATAGCCCGAGAACAGATCAAATCAATGTTCGATACATACGTTATTCCCTCATACTCACGATTTGACATTGTCCTAAGCCATGGTCATGGACCGTATGTATGGGATATCAACGGCAAACGCTACCTCGATTTTGCTGCAGGTATTGCTGTCAATGCCCTTGGACATACCCACCACGAAATAATTCACGCCCTGTCAGAACAGGCCTCAAAACTTGGCCATATATCGAATTATTATTACCATGAAAACCAGGGTAGACTGGCAGAAACCCTCGTTAAATTAATTGGACCAGGAAAATGCTTTTTCTGCAATAGTGGAGCAGAAGCTAATGAAGGCCTGTTCAAATTAGCTAGAAAATTTGGCCATGATGAGGGCCGATTTGAAATTCTTACTGCGGTTAACTCTTTTCACGGTCGAACCCTTGCCGGGATCTCTGCTACCGGCCAGGAAAAAGTTAAAAAAGGCTTCGAACCAATGGTTCCGGGATTCAGGCACATCCCGTTTAATGATCTTGATGCGGCTCGATCCTCTATCTCACCAGGTACTATTGCTATTCTCATAGAAGGTATCCAGGGCGAAGGTGGCGTTACTGCGGCCACCCCAGAATATTTGTTAGGCCTGAGAAAATTATGCGATGAATTTAATCTCCTTCTCCTGATGGATGAAGTCCAATGCGGGTTTTTTAGAACCGGTAAGTTCCTTAGTTACCAACGAATACTTGAGAATATAGACGGTGCAGAAAATTTTGCTCCCGATGCAATTTCATTTGCAAAAGCTATTGCATCTGGCTTCCCCATGGGTGCTATCTGGGTCTCAAAACCTTACCAGGACTTGCTTGGCCCCGGCTCCCATGCCAGTACCTTTGGCGGTAACCCTGTCGCTTGCGCAGTTGCTCTCAAAACTATTGAAATTATTCAGCGCGATAACATCGTGGATAATGTCAGAAATTTAGGTGAATATTTAAAACAAAAACTCATCGAAATCGCTTCACACTATCCTGACATAATTACCTCTGTTCGTGGTATGGGCTTTATGCTTGCCATAGAACTTAATGAGTCTGTAAAAATAAAAGCTGAAACCAAATTAACACCTGCCATGCAGTTTTTAACCTTGCTCCATGATAAAGGGCTGCTGGCTGTTCCAGCAGGTCAGCGTGTGATCCGGCTTTTGCCGCCTTTAAATATCACCAAAACAGAGGCCGATATGGCTGTTGAAATTATTAATTCAGTGGTCGGCTTGGTCAGTTAACAATCAATGATGAAAATTTACATGCTATGAAAAATTTGTTAAGTATCGAATCACTTAGCGTAGACAATATTATTGAAATTTTAGCATTAGCAAAAAAGCTTAAAACGGATCGAAGCTTCAGTCTCAAAGCCCATCTTAAAGGCCAGATCTGGGGCCTCATGTTTTCTAAAGCTTCCACCAGAACCAGGGTCTCTTTTGAAGTAGGGATCCGTCAGTTAGGCGGAGATGCAATTTTTTTAAATGCAAATGATATCCAGCTCGGTCGTGGAGAATTAATTAAAGACACCGCAAGGGTCCTGGGAAGAATGCTCAACGGTGTGATTATCAGAACTTATGCCCAAAATGATGTCGAGGAGTTCGCTCAATATAGTAAAATTCCTACAATAAATGCCCTGACAGATGCAGAACATCCATGCCAAATTATTTGCGATATCCTCACTATCCAGGAAAAATTAGGAGATATCCAAAATAAAATCGTCTCGTTTATCGGTGATGGAGCTTGCAATGTTGCTGTGTCCTGGATTTTTGCAGCAACAAAACTCAATTTCAAACTTAGAATCGGCGCACCAAAACAATATCAGCCGGATCCGGAAATCTTAAAACGTGCAAATCCTAAAAACATTATTTGCACAGAAGACCCCAACGAAGCTGTTAGCGGAGCCGATGTCGTATACACCGATGTCTGGGTGTCTATGGGCAAAGAAGCTGAATCGGAACAACGATTGAAAATTTTGAAAAACTATCAAATTAATCAAAAATTGCTGAAATCAGCCGCTCCCCACGCTATCGTTTTGCATTGTTTGCCGGCTTACCATGGAAAAGAAATCGATGACGAAACATTCGAAGCCCATGCAAACACCATTTTTGACCAAGCAGAAAACCGGTTGCATGGCCAAAAAGCTATTTTAATCTGGGTTGTGAAATAATCGTTTAGTTTTATGATCATCAAAGGAATATTAAACCCGCAGATAAACTCTCTCATCAGCAGAGTTAGACATACGAATTTTTTAGTCATTGCCGACCGCGGATTCCCTTTCTGGCCACAAATTGAAACCGTCGATATCTCACTAGTCGATGATGTGCCCACCGTTTTACAAGTATTTGAAGCTATCAGGCCGAATTTTAACATCGGAAAAATTTATATGGCCAGAGAATTCCTTAACCACAATAATTCAGAGACCATAAACAATTTCAAAAATTCTTTCCTGAATATACCCGTAATCTTTGAACCACATATTAAATTTAAAAAACGAGTCCCATCAGCAGTAGGCTTGATCCGTACAGGCGACACAATCCAGTACGCTAATATCATAATTGAGTCCGCTTGATTCATCATCGAATATCTGATTGCTCATCCTTCATATGCTTTGCTAAGTTACAGCTGTAAGCATAACAATAAACCTATCGCGAAGCATTTTCTTAAATCAGATAGATGTTTCTTGAACCCAGTCTTGATCAAATAATCCTTTTAGGAAACCATCATCTGACGCGGCAATACTACACAAAACCTTATTATAAAATGAATGCTAAAATGTGTGGTAAAGCCTATATGGCTGGGGTTCTAGAGCAATTCGTAATTTTTTTGCCTGTGACTATAGTTGCCCTGGACTCAGAAATCTTAACAGGTATTGTCAACTTCAACGCTTTCTGTAACGGGAATTGAATTTGCCAGAGTACAATACATCGTGAGATATCTTACCAAAGCTGGACTTCTTAAAATCTGCAAACCCCAGGCTAAATCCTATTGCTTTTGTTTATCCGGCAACAGGAAAACCATAAGCCTGATTCCATGATTATGTGTATTTATACCAGATACACTCTGTATGGCCGTTTCTGAATGCCCCCGTGTCAGCCCGGCAATAATACATAGAAAAAGACACATGTCTGACTTGCCTGACAAATTTATGGGAGTTTACATAAATAACGTGAAGATCTAAGGCGCGACTCGGAAACAATTGCCTAAAGGCAACCTATTTTCACAGTTGGCCGCCAGTAATGCTGAAGCAACACCTCCTGGAATAGCTACCAGCCAGCTATGCGATAGACACGCCTCGGAAAAATTGTCAGGCCTGGATCCTGGGATGATAATGTGCCACTGACTGGAATGGTGACATTAAACAGGTTGCTGCAATAGGAAAATGTACTATAGCAATGAATGTGACGCCGTCGGAAATAATGACATTGGTAAGGCCAATGCGACCAAAGAACACTGAGGAAACAATAAATCAAAATCCACGAATTTTGAATGGTAGCGTAATTATCCTGTTCACTAAAAATGAGTTATGAGGTTTGAGATAGAACCTGCCAATAAGGTCTTATCAACAATAAGTCAATTTTCACAGGATTTACGGATTTGATAACAGCTTTTTATCTCAGAAGCGGGTAACTGGTCAGTATAGAACAGGATTTTAATAAAACTGTGGCTTTTATATAATGGAAAGTTTGATTACTGGTTCAGAATTTGAAGGTGCCGGCGCGATATTTAGCTTTTAAAAATTATTTCGAGAAATCAGCTTGTTGACTCGGGTGGTTTTTAATATTAGAAATCGCTGAACAAGTTTGAAAGGATTTCATTAGAAAAATATTTTTTGCGTATGAATGAGACCAATTCATCTGAGCAACAAGTCAGAAATGGCTTGGGCAATTCACCAAAGTTCGAACCGTTTATTTCCTCAGATAAGAGTTTACCTGAGTTTAGGTTTTTGCCTTTAGTTGTTGGGGTGGTTTTAGGAATGCTATTTGGGGCATCGTCATTGTATTTAGTACTCAAGGTTGGAATGACAGTTAGCGCCTCAATTCCAGTTGCCGTGATATCGATTGCATTATTTAGAGCACTGGCAAGTTTTGGCTTTAGGAAAGCTTCTATCTTAGAAAACAATATCGTGCAGACGGCCGGATCTGCTGGTGAATCTATAGCCTTCGGAGTTGGCGCAACAATGCCAGCCATTTTAATTCTAGGTTTCGATTTAGATGTGGTTAGGGTGACACTTGTTGCGTTACTCGGAGGTGTATTAGGGATCTTAATGATGATACCTTTGCGTCGGGCATTAATAGTGGCATATCATGGCAAGCTTAAGTATCCTGAGGGTGCAGCTTGTGCCGAGGTCCTCAAGGCTGGTGCATTAATAAACGAGAAGGAATCTAGCAGATCCTTGGTTGGTGCTCGGACAATTATCACAGGGTTTGCGATCGGTTTCATTTACAAAACATTGATGGCGGCTTTTAAATTTTGGAAAGAAATACCATGCAAAGTTTTCGGAGCACCGGTTCGTGGCGGCACACTTTCAGCTGAGATCTCTCCAGAGTTATTAGGTGTAGGCTATATTATAGGGCCAAAGACTGCTTCAATTATGTTTGCGGGGGGGGTGTTATCGAGTTTTATTTTGACACCGATGATTATGTTTTTTGGTCAGCATGCCAGCAGGCCTATATCTCCGGGAACAGAATTTATAGAGCAGATGAGTCCTTCAGACGTGCGGAATTTTTACATATTATATATAGGAGCAGGAGCAGTCGCTGCAGGTGGTCTCATTAGTTTAGCCCGATCAGCACCCATCATAATTAAAAGTATTAAACAGGGGCTAGGTATGTGGAATATGTACAGGAGTAGCGGGATCCAGTCTATCCCACGAACCGAGCAGGATATTCCATTGAAATATGTATTTTTTGGAATAGCAGCATTGATTGTTCTTATAATTTTATGGCCATCATTGCATATGAACATAATAGGGGCCTTGCTGATTGTGTTATTCGGCTTTTTATTTTCCACTGTATCTTCCAGACTTACCGGCGAAATAGGGTCATCGTCAAACCCGATTTCCGGTATGACGGTTGCCACAATTCTATTTACCTGTCTTATTTTTTTATTCCTGGGTTGGACCTCTCCAGAATGGCAGGTCACTGCGCTATTTGTTGGAGCCATCGTTTGTGTGGCTTCATCAAATGCAGGGACTACTTCCCAGGATCTTAAAACAGGCTTTCTATTAGGTGCTACACCAAGGTATCAACAATTTGCTATCCTGGCAGGGTCTATTGCCTCTGCTTTGATACTTGGTCCTATTTTGTTAAAATTGAATGAAACAGGGACGGTCATAGTACCTCAAACGACTTTTGAAAAAATAGAAAGGGTAATTACTATACCACGTGAGCAACTCGATGGATTGCCTGAATTTATTACAAGTTCTGAAATTAAAGGCGGACCTTTTAAATTGCTTAAATATACAGAATCGCAAAGTAATAGGCTCGATTTAAACATAGATGCTGGCAAATATCTTATCACGACCAACGGAGTGATCTTATATAAAGTTCGGGAGAATTTTTCTGCAGATTTGATTGCTCCTACAACAAGCCGAATTGTTACAAATTTGATAAAAGCAGTAAATGGTACTGAAGCACGAAAGCCGTATAGAGTTTGGCATAAGTCAGATACTATTGGCGGACCTGCTGGTCAGTACATTGTTGATGATACTGGCCGGGTGTTATACTATATCGATCCTGGTATCAACGGAATATTTAGGAGCCGGCCGGATGGCAAACCGGTGCAGAAATTTGATGCACCAAAGGCTACTTTGATGTCTTATATTATCAGGGGGATATTAAGTCGCGAACTTCCATGGGACTTGGTAATCCTTGGAGTTATGATATCCATTATGTTAGAACTGTCAGGCATACCGTCACTTGCGTTTTCTGTCGGTGTCTATCTGCCCATATCTTCATCTGCTCCTATTTTTGTAGGAGGATTGGTGCGATTCCTGACAGATTTAGCAGCTAAGCATAAGTTAACAAATTCAACCACCGAAACCTTCTCAGCAGGCAGTGAGACAGATAGTGGCCCGGGAGTACTGGTTGCCTCAGGGTACATTGCTGGTGGGGCCTTGGCCGGTGTTATAATAGCGTTAATGGCCGGCTTCATGGAAGGATTTAATACTGAAATTACAAATTGGTCGACGAGATCAAATCCGTTCTTTGGTGGGGCATATCAGGACATATTGTCTCTCATACCATTCGCGTTAATAGTAGCTATACTTTACTTTCGAGGGAAAAAGTTTGAATAACAATAAAAAAACGGTATGGTCTGAGTTTTAACCTGGATTAATTCCAGATACGCTGGATCTCAAATTTCACATGAAATAATGATAAACATTTGTTGGCTTGCGTTGACAGAGCCGAAGGGCTAGAAAGTATGTTTAATTTGTTTTTAATTTCCGAATCTAAATTTTGAAGTTATGGGCGAAGATAAGACTGAAATTAAAAAATTAGAGGCACCAAAATTGGAGCCGTTGAATTTATCATGCAGATTAGCGCCAGCACCAACTGGATCACCTAAATATTCCGTTACCATAAAAGATGCCTATGGCAAGAAAGTCATTCTTGCGGATCCCCGAGCTACACGCGCTCTGGTGGCATTAATGGATATGCACGCTGTATTAGGTGGTGCAGCTTGTCACTGGGGCGGACCAGCAGCTATGGCTGAGATGATGTCCGCTATCCATGGGATCATGTTTTCGGTAAAAGACAGACCATGGTTCGAGGCATATAATTTTGTTAATGACGCCGGACATGCCGAAAATGGAGTTTATGCCTTGAGAGCAAATTATGGATATGCAGGATTGACTTTTGAAGATTTGAAAGGTTTTAGGAGTTTGCAGAGCAAACTCACAGGGCACGGAGAGTCTCATGTTAACCCTGAATGTGTCCTTTTGAGCAATGGGCCTTTGGGATCGTCACTACCGCAGGCACAGGGTCTGGCCATAGCTGATAAAGTAGCCGGCAGGGATCGTGTCACTATTTGCGTGGTATCTGATGGTGCAGCCATGGAGGGCGAAGCAAAGGAAGCTTTTGCTGCAATCCCGGGTTTAGCTGCAAAAGATAAACTGAATCCATTCGTCATAGTGCTATCTGATAATGACACTAAATTATCTGGCAGGATCAGCAAGGATGCGTTCAGCATGCAGCCAACTTTTGAGGCAATGTCAGTTTTGGGATGGAAGGTTATTAAGGTTAATAACGGCCATGATTTGAGATCGGTTTACCTGGCTATTGAGCGGGCAATTAATAATGCACGGAATAATCCACAGAAACCAGTCTGCGTATGGATCAAGACTATTAAAGGTTACGGTGTGAAAGAAACCGAACAAAGCGCATCCGGTGGGCATGGTTTTCCGTTAAGTAATGCAGAGAAGATCGTCGATTTTGTAAGTGAGATCTATGGTGGGAACCCGCCTGAGGAATTTTTACAGTGGGCATCATCTCTTAAAGCCGAGTGGCAAAAGAAAGAAGAGCAAAAACGATCCCAGCAATCGGCCAGTCAGCCCGCAAGTAGTAATATTAAGAAGGATAAGATACAAGCTGGAATTGCTGCAGCAGTGGTTAAGGCTGCGCAGGCCGGGTATCCTGTGTTTTCTATTTCTTCTGACGTTCAGGGATCTACAGGAATGAGTGTATTTCACAAAAGCTTTCCTGACAGGTTTATAGATGTGGGAGTGGCCGAGGCTAATATGATCAGTACAGCGGCTGGTTTTGCTAAGGCCGGGTTTATACCAGTAGTTGACACCTTTGCACAGTTCGGGGTAACAAAGGGTAATTTACCATTGACAATGGCGGCATTGTCTCAAGCGCCGGTGATTGCAGTGTTTTCACATGTCGGCCTGCAGGATGCAGCTGACGGCGCATCGCATCAGGCTACTACTTATCTTGCAGCAGTCAGCGCAATACCTCACACGGTAGTGGTTTGTCCGTCGTGTGCAGAAGAAGCTGAAGCACTAATGTATAAAGCGGTTGAACGACTAGCAGAGGCACGGAAGCGTGGTGAGGATGGTGAGTCCGTGGTCTTTTTCATCGGGCGAGAGAGTTACCCGGTTCGTTGGCTTAATAATCAGTCGTATGAATGGTTGAAGGCACAAGTCTTAACTGAAGGAAAGGATGTAACCATAGTAACCTGTGGGTCTTTGGTTGGTGAGGCTATAAAGGCAGCTGAGGTTTTGAAGACCAAAGGCGTGAGTGCAACTGTGATTAATAATCCGTTTGTCAACCGTGTTGATGTTGCCACTATCGCATCGTCATTGAAAGAAACCGGTGGAAAATTGGTTACCATAGAGGATCACCAGTACCTATGTGGCATGGGTGCAATGCTCGCACATGCGTTAGCCACCGCAGGAGTTCAGATGCGTATGATATCTCTGGGTATCAAAGGCGAATTCGGACGTTCAGCATATACAGCTGCGCAATTGTATCAATATTATCATTTAAGTTCGCAGGACATAATAGACGCCGTGCATCAATTGTTGAAATAAGCGTTTAAATAAATTATGACTGACCACTTAGCTTGTGGTCAGTCTTTTTTTTTTGGTCTGAGAGTAATTCTACTGCAAAGTGTTGCTCTTGTTTTCCTGAGTATTAGATGTTTTTGGTTTGGCCACAGCATAGTAAATTAAATTTGCCAGACCGATTGCTAAGATTGGAATTCCCCATACCCAGGAAATTCCATGCCAGCTAGAATAATAGAGTGCTATACAAAGTGCTAAACCCAATAAACTTAATTGAAGGCCTCGACGCAGGTAAGTTTCAGGGGGTTTTATGGTTTTCGTAATGTCTGGCGGCATTGGTATGTCCATGCCTTTTTCAATAGCTGCAATGCGTTCCTTGTGATAAAACTCGCGTTGTTTTGAGTTAAAATAAAAGGCCGCTATTGCCGAACCGAATCCTGCCAGGATTCCGATTATGGGGATTAATAAAGCTACAATTTCTTCATCCATATTTATAATGGTTAATTGTTTAATGTTTAACTTCAGATCCAGAACGACTTTCTGGAATCTAGAATTGTGACTATTTAATTTTATGGATTGTTTCAAAAATTTATGAAACAATTAAGCTGTCTGTTAAGTCCCAAGTTCAGGTCATGGATGAGGAAATCCATAATAAAATCAAGGCGGGTCTTTTTTTAGAGGCTTTTGAGCTTATTGTAACTGAGTACCAGGCTAAAATTTTCAGGCTTGCTTTAGGTATCCTCAATGATGAATCCACCGCAAAGGATATGGTTCAGGAAACACTTATAAAAGTGTGGAAAGCTTTACCAAACTTTAGGCTGGAAAGTAAGCTGTCCACGTGGATTTATGCAATTGCACGAAATACTTGTTATACTGAAGCCAAACACAAAAGTTTAAGAGTTTATACATCACTGGATTCTCCAGAAGGCGCCGCAATTAGTGACTCACTAGTGGAAGAAAAACAGGATTCTTTTAAGCCCGGTGACTCAGCAGAGTTAATGATTATACTGGATAAATTACCAGACAATTATCGGACTGCGGTAACCCTATTTTATATTGAACAGAAGTCGTACGAGGAAGCAGCTGAACTTCTTGGCCAGCCTGTGGGCACATTTAAAACATGGCTGTTCAGGGCAAGGAAAATGATGGTATCACTAATGAAAAGACTTGAAACTCAAGAACAAATCAAACAAACGTGCCTATGAAAACACCAGATCAATGCGATAGGTTTGAGATGTTAATTTTCGAGAAGATCGACAGAACCATTGCGGCTGATTGTGAAGCTGAGCTTGATGAGCATCTAAAAAGTTGTCAGAAATGCCAGGCCTTTTACAACCAGGCCTTAAAAATTGATTCAGAATTAGTCAATGCGTTCAACAATAAATTGCTGCATGCCCGAGCTTTGGAAGAATCAATATTAGTGAAAGCCAGAGAAATTCCCGGAAAAATTCCACAACCTGTATCAGACATCCCTGAGCGTAAACAAGTGCTAAAGCAAAAATGGAGCATATTTGGGATTTTGTTAAACGCATGTGATTATATTGCCTGGGCTATTATTTTGTTAATTATCTCGGAGGTTCTACGCAGGTTGTATTTTTATGTCGGATCAGCTGGCTCCTTTAGCGTTGGTAGGCAAACAATAATAGCAATGGTATTGTCAGGATTGGCTTTTTGGGGTGGCTCACTATTTTATGCATTAAAGAAATCGAATCTAGTGAGAGTAGATTAAATCACGATTTAGCGTTGCTTAAAGCCTATGCAGTATAAGTTCTGTTTACCCCGGATGAGCATCTTGTCTTTTGCAAAAGCTGGACTGGATAGCACTTCCTCGGCTAGATCAGATTCGGAGATGAGCTTAAATTCGTTACTTGCAGCAAAAACGAAGCCTTTGCCTTTGGTACTAAATATTATAGCATTAGTGCCGAATATCGAACCTGAAGATTGAAAACCATCATCAAATGAATGGTCCCATAATTTATTCCCACTCTTTAGCTCATAACAAGTAATGGTCCCTGATGTGGTAGCCAAATAAACTCTCTGGCCGTCACTAAATGGACTACTGATTTCTGGTAAACCATCTTCGCCCTTCCATGCTATGTGGGTGTTTGATACATCACCTGTGCCATTTGGTTTAATAGCCGAAAGATATTCACCCTCGATAGCTGTGATAACAAGGCCACCTGCGAAAATAGGCGACGGAGTAACCTCGCCATAAAGTGTCTTTGCACGCCAAATTTCTTTGCCGGTCTCTGCGTCATATGAGATAGTCCAGGGATTACCACAGGCGATGATTTGAAATTTGTTATCGGCGTTTATGACTATAGGTGTCGACCACGAAGCTGGTACAGGCCTGGCATCAGTTTCCCAAATGGTCTGGCCGGTTTTTGTATCAAGTGCATAGATCTTGCCTTTGCCGTCTTTGCCTGTTCCCTGGTCTAATTGAACTATTAAACGGTCTTTGTATAACTCAAGAGACGATCCATGACCATATGAATTATCTGGCTTACCAAAGTTTCTGATCCAGACTTGATTACCATTTAGATCTATAGCCACAAGAGCTCCGTTGGCAAAAATTGCATAAATTCTTCTACCATCCACAGCAGCTGTAGACGCACAATAACCGCCCGAATCTTCCATTACTGTGGGTGGTTCTTCAGAGCTGGCTTGTGGATTTTCGACCTCCTTTCGCCAGATGAGCTTTCCGGAATTTAATTCATAACAATAAATTTCCTGCTTTTTTGCAGTGGCACCAGTCACAAAAACCCTGTCTTCCCAAACAACTGGTGAATTTGGACCGTATAATGGAATGCGTACCTTCCATAAAATGTTTTCTCCAGTTTGAACATTCCACGTCACAGGTATATTTGTCCAGATGGAGATCCCAGAGCCTTCAAATCCTCTAAATCTAGGCCAATTTTGACGAAGCTCAGTCTCGCTCGGATAAGGTGTGGTTGGAATATCTGTTGATCTTTGTTCATTAGTGGAGGTTTGAGCAGGTTTATGGTCAACTAAATTAGTCACAGACGAATTGGCATAGTAAAAGCCTATGCCCAATAGCGTTACAAATATGCCAATGTTTGTTAAAATCGCCAGATAATCGATTTTTACTGGCTGTGGCTCAAGTCGTTTGCCAGGGTTGCCAGGACGTTTGTTTTCGATTATCCGCCTTAATGCTAAAAACATAACTATAGCCCCGCACAGTAAAACCCAACTGCTTTTTTCCATCCGGCTTTTTATGATTTCATGTCGGACCCTGTATTCCAAATCCAGTTTCCGGATTTTTGATTTTAATGTTTCATCAGTAGGCTGCTTTAACAGTTGTTCCTTAAGCACGGTAATCTCATTTGAATCGATCAGGTTTAATTTTTTGCTTTGATAAAATGTTATGGCCATGAAGAGGGCCACAATTACACAATATATAAATGCAGCAAGAGCTAGTTTTTGCTCAAATGGCCAGCTCTTAAAGGTGCCCGATGATGTTGTTTTCGAGGTATTATTTGGCATTATATTATTTGATTGTGACATGTTATTTTTTCTCAGTTTTTTGGGTAAGTTGAAATTCTGAGTTTAGTCTTTTTCGTATAACAATTTCTCTGGGACAAAATGTAAAACATCTTCCGCAAGCTACACAATTCACCGGGTCTGGTTCATAAACTGAGGATGGTTGTGGAAATAGTTGCACAGCTATTTTAAAGACAGCAACTAACCCTAAGAATATACCTGCGACTATGCCACCAAATTGGAATCTGGATCTAATCTCGAATGCATTTGCATAAAGAGTTTCTGTTGGTGTGGTGCCTTGCCTGAACGCTTTGCTTTCATCTGTCGGTTGTATGTTTTTGCCAGAATCTTCGGCTGCAATTTGTTCAGCAAGACGAACCACTGGATGGACCTTTGAAAAAGGTAACGCTAGTGCTTTTCCTGCATATGCTCCAACAAAACAGAAGATCGTGCCAATAGCTATTAGGGTCGCTAGTTTAAGAAAAAAATGAGAATAAGACTGGTCCACTTTTTTGGCTGGGTCTTTTATTGCACCATATGGACATGCAATATCGCAAATCTTGCAAAGTAAACAATCTGTAGGAGAAAGGACAACCGGCCACTTACTAAACCTTGAAACTATGCCAAGAATTGCACCGTATGGACAAAAAAATCTGCAATACGGACGACCAATGAAAAGTCCGACTGCCAGAAAAACTACACCGAGCCCTACCATTAAAAAATTGCCGCTTCGTCTGAAAATTGAGACAAACGGATCAAACTCGCAAATTATAAAAGCAGAGCCAGTCGCAGCAAAAACTACCGCAAATGCCAGGTATACATACTTTAAAAAACTAAGGCTTGATTCTAGCCAGTCAGGGATTTTGATCGGTCTTAGTAAAATTATATCCTGTATTGCCCCGAGAGGACATACTCCAGAACAAAAGACGCGCCCGAAGAAAAGTGCAAATAATATCGGCACAATGAAAAATCCTAAAACAGTTATCGGCACTGCATAGGAAGAATTAAAAAGACTTAAAGCAATATTTTGAATTGAGCCTATTGCGCAAATGCATCCTTTGCGCCAAAACCCAAAATACGCTACGGAGAATAATGTCAAGAAGTAAATCTCACGTCTCGATCTGCGTTTTGTAATAATGTAGGAACCCAGGCTCAGACAAACCACAAGTACTAAAAAATCCACATACTCCAGATAATTGGCCCTGGGCTGAGGCGTAGAAGTTGATGGAAAAGTATATCCGGATTCAAACTCTGGCGGGGGAAAACGTTCTACAGCCCAAAGTTGGAGAGTGAACATTGATAAAATAAATGTTCCTAAAATCATTAAAATTTTGGATCTGTTTAAACTGGTTTTTCGTGGAATGGTCATTTTTTATCGAATTGAGGTTATGATTTATTTGTGTTCTTCTGCATTTGGATTTTTTAGAAGATATGGATGATCAGCCGGGACTCTAACAAATGCGTGGCCAGGACAAACCTTAGCTATGGAACACTCATTGCAGTTTAGGCATTTATCATGCCGTACTTGCAAAAATAAAGATCCATTACCAAAGAGTGTACAGCCTTTCACGCACTTGGCACAACCAATACATAAGTCCTCGTCTATGGAATATTCATAATATGGATCTTCTAAAGCCCTGCGTTTAATCGCACCAGTTGGACATAATTGATTTTCTGCACCAGTGTTTAATGAGATTGGTTGTGGTTCAAAGTATCCAGTACACAATTTGCAGTAACCACACATGGGATAGACCTGGACGCATCTTACAGCAGATTTTTCAAGAACACAGTGTGTAGCGCACTTGCTGCAGTAAACGCATTTCTCAGGATCAATTTGCCAGACCCATTTCCTTGTTTTGGCGTTGCCTGAAATAATACTGGTAAAAAATCCAGTTAAAAATAAAAGACCACCCCTTATGAACCCAGAAAAAAAATCTCGTCGGGTTGATGCGTTGTTTTCCATATTATTTAATTTGGAAATCAAATTTATCTGTTTGAGCTAGATCACATTTGTTTTTTAATGGGCAGCTCCCACATCCACTTATCTGGGAACACTCGGCTACTCCCGGCTTTCTTTGTCGGAATAAAATGCAACAAAGCAAAGTTAAAATCCCCAAAATCATCAGACGGCCTAGTCTGTTAATAGCGGCTCTTCTGTATATCTGATCCGATGTAAAAATTCGACACCAGGCGGGATCTTTCATAACTTATGTTTTTGGTTTATAAACTCTAATTAAATTCTCTTTAACATCTACGGCAAAAACCCGGTCTTTCGAATCTACTGCTACATCTAAAGTTGCACGGGTAGGATCCGGCTTTTCAATATAACGTTGAAAATTTTCAGGGCCAGCTACAATTCCTATAAATTCGCCTCTGGGTGAATAAACTTTAATGCGTGGAATGCCTTTTTCACTGGTTATAAACTGGCCTTTTTTATCTCTCGTAAAGTAAGCTGGATTACAGCATCCGCAAAATCCTTCCACACTCATGGATGTTTTACCCCATGCAAGCTCAAAGTCTCCATCCAGCGTGTAAGCTTCTATTTGATGCCGACCCGTGTTCGCAGCCCAGAGCAAACCATCAGAACCCATGAAAATATCAAAATATGGACTCGGAATAATAAAACCCGAAATATTTTTTGAGGCATCTTTTTTACCAAAACGCAATATTAACTTGCCGTCGCTTTCAAATTTATAGATTTCCCGAGCCCCTGCATCTGCCACAAAAATAAGGTCTTCATGCAAAGCAATAGCTGTTATCATCCCTTTTTCAAAAGGCACATCCCATCTTTTAACCAGGGTTCCATCAGTCAGATTCCAAAGTTCCACGTTCCGTCCAGCACCAATGTAAATTTCATTTTCAGACTTGATAGCTAACGCTCGTGGACGTTTGCCAATATTTAGTTTCTTTTTAAAATTAAACGAAAGATCGTAAATAAGCACGCCAGAGTCGAAACCGATGTAAATATCATCCTTTGGACTGACTTCGATTACAGACAGATCGTTGCCATCCGCTTTGAATCGAAATGCTTCCTCGTAAATAACCTGCGCAGGATCACTCTTAAATAGAACATTCGTATTATAATTGTACTCCGGCCCTAACTTCCTATTTTGCGAAAAAGAAGTTATAGGAGCTGCAGCTTTAGATTTGATAGAAATGAAACCACTCGCTAGCCCAGCGCTAAAAGCACTCAACCCAAATATTCCTTTTAGAAATTTTCTCCGGGCATTCATTTATCAAGGTATGTCTACTTTTTTTCTCTTACAGGTTTTAATCCCTTTCTATATAGCCAAAATTAGCACAACAGCTTCAGTAGGTCCAATACATCCAGCTTGGTTTTCTGGATGCATGATAGTGCCAGACTGGGTTGACGATCACCATGATTTGGTTATTCATCTTCTTGTATTTATTGGATGTCTAATGTTAAAATAACATCGGTGTTTAAATGCAAATGTATCAATTTTTGCAAATGCTAACTCTAATAGTGACGCTTATTTTTTTGCTTACTGGCTGCGCTACGTCTACCATTGAAACCCGCCGAGCAGAATACATGGACGTCTATAATGGACTAAGTCAGGAATTTAAACAATTAGTCGATTCAGGTATGATCAAAGTCGGGATGCCTAAAGAAGCAGTTTATATTGCATGGGGAGCACCAGCCGAACGCTTGGAAAGCGAAGACTTCAACGGAAAAATCGAAACTTGGTTATACTACGGGGCATGGCTCAAAGAACGTCGGTACTGGACATTTAGAGAAATCTCTAGAGACGGAGTTAATTATCTAGAAAGATATCTTGAACGTGAATACGATCCCCAAAAATATGTGCGTGCTGAACTTACTTTCAAAAATAATATTCTTATCAAGTGGCGAACATTACCGAAACCTGTAGATTGAAAATCAAACCTTGGTTGTTTCTTGTTATTTTTTCGAGATAAAATCCTGAAATTTGACCTCCGACGTTTTTCTTACTCTCTTTGATGGGAAAAGCTAATCAAAGTGAATACAGAATACAATACTGAATTCCTGTACAGTAATTAACCAGAAAAGTAACATTAATGTCATTCAAGCACCTGAATTTATGTTAAATACCTGACTATATAATGTCCTGATTACGATGCCCTTAATGAAGATGTGCTAGGAGTAAACAATGTTAACAAAACTTTCCTTTTTATCTTTAAAACTACTCCAACGTATTAATCTGTTAGTTATGTTGCGCTTGTCCATGGTTCATGTTTCCTGAATAGTGATTATTAATCGGTAGAGTTATTTTTGATTCGTAAATTTTTTGATTTCTGGGCTTAAATTTTTACATGGATCTTTGGTCTATCAAAGAAGTAACTCTATCCCATAGTTATTTTTTTCACAACACGCAAAACTATTGTTTTTGTTTAGCCAGGGTCATTATCATTTGCTCTGCAGAGTAAGCTCTGAGAAGCCCTTTAAGTTCAGTAACTTTTGCATCGTTACCAAGCCAAAGATTCTCGGTTTCAGGTGTAAGGATTACGGGCATTCTTGGATGTACCTGTGAAACTAGTTCGTTGGCAGGAACTGTTATTATTGCAAATGTTGAAAAGCCAGATCGATTGGAACTGTCAGAAGCCTCCCAAATACCAGCAAATGAAAACAGGTCCGTCCCTTTAACCGTGAAGTAATACGGTAATTTAGCTTTGTTAACCTCCTTCCACTCAAAAAAACCAGTAGCAGGTATAAGACATCTTTTATTTATGAAGCTATCTCGGAACGCCGGTCTGGTGTCTATTGTCTCAGCCCTTGCGTTGATTAATGGTTTAAAGCCTGGCTTGCTTTGCATCCATTGAGTTACAAGACCAAATTTTGAAACATCTAATACGCGTTGGCCATTCTCCAGTGTATAAACTATTGCTGCATCCTGGCTTGGTACTATAAAGTCACCGGTAACGGGAAATTTAATGATCCTTGAAATATTAAATCTTTCCGAAATACGTGCCGGAGAACTATGTTGAGTAAATCTAGCGCACATATCTTTCTATTATCAATACCATAAAAACATAACAAATGATTATTAATAAGCCAGTTGGTTTATAAAATCATTTGCTTATTTTAAGTGTTTTTTGTCTCGCAATTAAACCTTCGCTGTTTTCAATCTATCCAAAAATAATTTGCTACAAGTCTTGATGTGCTCAATAAAATTTTAGGTTGTTGCAATAACAAACATTGAGTAGTAAAAATTTAGTATGTTGTGCTCAAAATATTTATTTGTCTGCAGGGCTATAATATCCATGGTTGTCGGTTTATTAGTCATGTCTGGGTGTGCAACTACGAAAAAAATCGATTGGGACAATCGCATTGGGTCTTTTACCTTTGATCAGGCAGTAACTGAGCTTGGGCCGCCAGATAAATCTGCTAAACTGAACGATGGCACATCCGTATGCGAATGGCTAATCAAGAAAGGCTACTCCAGAGGTGTAGTTCATGGTTCACCTGGATTGTGGGTTCAATACTACGAGGAAACTTCTTCACCAGATGTATATCTGAGACTTACTTTTGGTTCTGATGGCAAACTGATAAGTTGGAAAAAAATAGTTAAATAAAAATGCAAAATTCTGAAGTGGATTTAGGTATTTGGAAGTTCTTGACCAGGATATTGTATCTACTCCTGGTTGCTGGATGCATTGTTTTAATAGTTTTATGGTACTTACCTCAGATACAAATTAATCAACGACTAAGGCAAAGAAGTTTGCAATTGGACATGGAGATACAAAAAGAACGCGAGTACCATCAAAAACTTCGAAACGAATTGGAACCATTGCAAAGAGACCCACGCGCCGTTGAGCGCGAAGCCCGACAAAGTTTAACTTACGGCAAAACAAATGAGACAATTTTTAAGTTCGAGCCATTACCCTCAAATAATCACAATATTAAACCAATAACACCATGATCGCTGTGCCTTACTTTCAGTGACAGAAACAAAACATGATTCCTAAGTCTTAATAAAAGCAGGATATTATCGATAATTTCTTAAGTATTAGCCGTTGCCCTGATGTTTAAATCCATCTCTCCTTGAATTCTATCCACCGCCTTCTAAAATAAAAACCCAATAAAAACTCAGACAGGCAAAGTCCAAAAGTCTCTGCCTAAATAAAAAAATTATTCGCGCTCTTTCGCATCCATTCGTATTCACTCGCGGATGCTATTCGCGTCCATTCGCGTGCATTCGCGGATACATTCGCGGATACATTTGCGGATAGATTGCTGCGGTTTTGGGGTTTGGAAAAGCTTATCAAGTTTGTAATAGATAACGCTTTTCCCAGATCAGAACAATAATAACCAGTTTTACCTGAGTTCTGAAGTGTTTAATAGTTTCATCCATGTTTCAAGTTATTTG
>Ga0315298_1000220_pt1 | contig 116427 bp, 127 predicted proteins | sample WHS_1_MG_FD_203077 | JGI IMG/M metagenome (GOLD analysis project Ga0315298, IMG submission 203077) | Extremophilic microbial mat communities from Washburn Hot Springs, YNP, Wyoming, USA - WHS_1_MG | ecosystem: Environmental > Aquatic > Thermal springs > Hot (42-90C) | place: USA: Wyoming...
TGGTGATGCCTGGGGATAATGTGCAGTTGACGGTGGAGTTGATTACGCCGATTGCGTTGGAGAAGGAGTTGAGGTTTGCGATTCGGGAGGGTGGACGGACCGTTGGGGCAGGCGTCATCAGTGAGATCCTTGAATAAGGAAGTGGATAGGAAGGGGCTTCAATATGACCACTCAGAGGATTAGGGTCTGCTTAAAATCATATGACCATAAACTTTTAGACAAGTCGATTGCAGAGATTGTTGATACGGTTCGAAGAACCGGTGCCAGCATTGCAGGCCCGATTCCCCTTCCCACCAAGATTCAAAAATTCTGCGTTCTGAGGTCCCCCCATGTGGATAAGAAATCGAGGGAGCAATTTGAAATTCGAACCCATAAACGATTGATCGATATTATCGAACCCACCCAACAGACCGTGGATGCATTGATGAAACTCGATTTGGCCGCAGGAATTGATGTGGAGATCAAGCTGTGAAGAGAGTACTTGGGATTATTGGAAGAAAATTAGGAATGACCCAACTCTTTCTTGAAGACGGATCGGTGGTTCCTGTCACCGTGGTTGAGGCCGGTCCTTGTCCAGTCATTCAGAAAAAGACGAAAGAAAAAGACGGTTACAATGCGGTTCAACTTGGTTTTATCCCCCAAAAAAGCAAAAAGGTCAACAAACCTCTTTCCGGTCATTTTAAGAAGGCAGGAGTTCAACCCACTTACTATCTCAAGGAATTTCGCTTAGAAGAGGTTGAGGGAATCGAGGTAGGTCAAGTGATCACCGTAGACCTCTTTAAGCCAGGCGATATCGTTGATGTAACTGGTCTTAGCAAAGGAAGAGGGTTTACTGGGGTAATGAAGAGACATGGGTTTCATGGTGCACCAGGATCTCATGGGACGCATGAATACTTTCGTCATGGAGGATCGGTTGGCTCTGCTACTTATCCCCATCATGTTTTCAAAGGTTTGAAAATGCCTGGTCATCATGGAAATCAGAAGATAACGATTCAAAATATCAAAATTGTAGATATTAAAGAGGACCAAAATCTCCTCCTTCTTCAGGGCGGGATTCCTGGAAGTCGGAATAGTTGGGTCCTCATTCGAAATGCGACCAAGAGGAGAAAGTCTTCAACTGCATCCAATTAGGAAGGCACAGGAATGGCGACACTGGCTGTCTATGATATAGGGAAACAAAAGGTCATGGACATAGAGGTGGATGATAGGGTCTTTGATGTAGAGGTAAAGCCCTCCCTTCTCTATGATGGGGTTCGAACCTATCTTGCCTCTCAAAGGCGAGGGACCGCGGCCACCAAGAATAAGGCCCTTGTTAGAGGAGGAGGAGCAAAACCCTATCGGCAGAAAGGAACAGGCAGAGCCCGAGCAGGATCCCGTCGCTCTCCTCTTTGGAGGGGAGGAGGAACGATTTTTGGGCCGATGCCAAGAGATTATAGCCTTTCCCTTCCTAAAAAAGTGAAACGGGCTGCTCTCCGGATAGCGCTCACCTTGAAACGGCAAGAGGGAAAGCTCACGGTCTTGGATCAGATTCCCTTAAACGGATTTAAGACCCGAGAGATCAAAGAGATGTTGGGGCGGTTTCAAATTGAAGAGGCGCTTATTGTGACTGACGAGAAGAATCTTTTTTTAGAACGCTCTGCTCGAAATATCCCTGGCGTGAAAGTCCTTCCGTGTGATCGCCTTAATATCTACGACCTACTTAATCATGACCATTTGATCTTTCTTCAATCTGCAATTCAAAAGATTCAAGGAGGCCTCCTATCATGAAGGAGATTCACCAGATTATCCGAAGACCTTTGGTGACTGAGAAAAGCACCCAACAGAAAGAGGCCCATAATCAATATGTCTTTGAAGTTCAACGGGAGGCCAATAAGATTGAAATCCAGAAGGCCATAGAACGCCTCTTCAAGGTGAAAGTGACCCAAGTCCGGACTTCGAACGTCTTAGGAAAAGTGAAGCGGCTTGGGAGAAAATATGGGAAGAGATCCGATTGGAAAAAGGCTATTGTGACATTGAAAGAGGGAGATCGTATTGAGTTCTTCGAAGGAGCCTAATCGTGTGAATCGCGAGTGGTGAATTGTGAGTGGTTGGTAGAAAACCACTACACCGGTTGCTCCAATGAAGGTAAAATGACCACTCATGAATCTCTAAGAGGGAGTAATAAGATGGGGATTAAAACTTTTCGACCGACCTCTCCTGGGAAACGTTTTCAAACAGTTTCCACGTTTGAAGAGGTCACCTCCCTAAGACCGGAGAGGAGCCTCCTTCTTCCTTTAAAGAGGACCGGAGGAAGAAATGTCTATGGAAGGATCACTGCATGGCACCGTGGAGGAGGCCATAAACGGATGTATCGAATCATCGATTTTAAACGAGATAAAAGAGAGATCCCTGCAAGGGTTGCCTCTATTGAATATGATCCCAATCGCTCCGCCCGTATTGCCCTGCTTCACTACGCGGATGGGGAGAAAAGATACATCCTCGCTCCCAATGAACTCAAAGTAGGTGACCGAGTCGTGGCAAGTCCCTCGGCAGATATCAAACCAGGCAATGCCCTGCCCCTCCGAAATATTCCTACAGGGACGCTGATTCATAACATTGAACTGAAGGTTGGGAAGGGAGGGCAGATTGTCCGGAGTGCAGGGACCTATGCTCAACTGATGGCTAAAGAAGGGAAATATGCGCACATCAAACTCCCCTCCGGGGAGGTCCGCTTAGTCCTTCAAGATTGCTATGCGAGCATTGGTCAAGTGAGTAACATCGAGCATGAAAATATCTCTTTGGGAAAAGCAGGGAGAAATCGGCACCTGGGCAGAAGACCTGTGGTCAGGGGCGTGGCCATGAATCCGATTGACCATCCTCTGGGTGGAGGAGAAGGGAAGAGTTCTGGAGGAAGGCCAGCATGTACCCCGTGGGGTGTCCCGGAGAAGAAAACCAGAAAGAATAAGTCCACGGATAAATACATCCTGAAGAGGAGAAGTTGATGGCTCGCTCACTCAAGAAGGGCCCTTTTGTAGATGCCCATTTACTTAAAAAGATTGAAGAGGCTCGAAAATCAAAAGAGAGTAGAGTGATCAAGACCTGGTCCAGACGCTCTACCGTCATTCCTGAAATGGTAGGTCTGACCTTTGCTGTTCATAATGGGAAGAAATTTATCCCAGTCTTCGTCACTGAGGAAATGGTGGGACATAAATTGGGGGAGTTTTCTCCCACACGAACCTTTCATGGACATTCAGGAGATCGAAAGACTAAAATCAAGACCAAGGCGGTAGCATAAAGATGGAAGTCAGGGCGAGGCTGAGATTTGCAAGGATTGCACCCAGAAAGGTCAGGTTGGTTGCGGATCTGATCCGGGGGAAGAGATCTGAGGAGGCGCTCAATATCCTGACCTTTACCAAGAAGGCAGCGGCTAAGATCCTCATCAAACTCTTAAAATCGGCTATTGCCAATGCTTCTCAAAAAAAACACATTGAGATTGACCGTCTTTACGTTAAAAGAATCACTGTGGACCAAGGCCCGACCCTCAAGCGATACACCCCAAGAGCCCATGGTCGGGCCACGATGATTAGAAAGAGGACCAGTCACATTCATATCACCCTTGACGAAGGGTAAAGCCAGTTCATAGGGAGGACGCTTGGGACAGAAAGTTCATCCAACGAGTTTAAGATTGGGGTTCATTAAAAACTGGGATTCCCGATGGTATGCTGAAAAGGATTATCCTCAACTGGTGATTGAGGATATCCAGATTCGGAAGTTTTTGAAAGAGAAACTTTACCATGCTGGGGTCTCCAAGATCGAGATTGAGAGGGCGGCGAGCAAGGCAAAGAAGGTCAAAGTCTCCATCTACACAGCCCGGCCTGGAATCATCATTGGAAAAAAGGGGGTCGAGGTAGAGAACCTAAGAAAGGAACTCCAGAAGATGACCGGCAAGGAGGTCTTTATCAATATTCAAGAAGTGAAGCGGGCGGAGACCGATGCCCAACTCGTCGCTGAGAACGTGGCCCTTCAATTGGAGCGACGAGTTGGATTCCGCAGGGCGATGAAGAAGGCGGTCAGTTCTGCACTCAAAATGGGGGCAAAGGGAATCAAGATTGCATGCAGTGGAAGGTTAGGAGGGGCAGAGATGGCCCGTTATGAATGGTACCGAGAAGGCCGAGTTCCCCTTCATACCCTTCGTGCAGATATCGATTTTGGCTTGGCGGAAGCCAAGACTACCTATGGAGTGATTGGGGTGAAGGTATGGATCTTCAAGGGAGAGGTCTTCCCCACTAAGGAAGGAGAAGAACAAGCGGCATAAGAAAGGATGAGGGTTAGGATTTAGGCTTTAAGGTGACTCGTTATGTTAATGCCGAAAAAGACAAAGTACCGGAAACAGCAAAAGGGTCGAAGGAAGGGAATGGCCTATCGGGGCAATACCCTCAATTTTGGAGATTTTGGGCTTCAAGCCTTGGAGTGCGGTTGGTTGACCTCCCGCCAGATTGAGGCAGCTCGAATTGCCATGACCCGATTTATTAAAAGGACAGGCCGGATTTGGATCAGGATCTTCCCGGATAAACCGATCACCAAAAAACCTGCTGAAACCCGAATGGGGAAGGGAAAGGGTGCCCCGGAGGACTGGGTAGCAGTCATTCGACCCGGTCGAATCCTCTATGAAATGGAAGGGGTGCCAGTGGAAAGGGCTAAAGAGGCATTTCTGCTGGCCTCTCATAAATTGCCCATTCGTACCAAGTTTATCATGAGGGGAGGTCCTCTATGAAAGCCAAGGACCTGCGCCTTCTCAGCGAAGGTGAACTCTTAGAGAAGGAAAAAGAGTTGAGGGAGGAACTTTTCAACCTCCGCTTCCAACACGCCACGGGCCAGTTGGAGAATACCATGAGGATTCCTCAAGTGAAACGTGACATTGCGAGGATAAAAACCATTCTTAGAGAGAAGGTCATCCATAAAGGTCAATGAAGCTTTTCTCCCTTTTTCCCTCAAGAAAGAGGGAGGAATAGATGGGTAGAAGGAATATTTCAACATGCAGCCAGATGAGAGAGGGAAACGAAAGACCTTAACGGGTTTGGTCATCAGCGATAAGATGGATAAGACAGTGGTCGTAATGGTCAACCGTCTTGTCCTCCATCCAATCTATAAAAAGTATGTTCGGAAGAGAAAGAAGGTTAAGGCCCATGATGAGAAGAATGAGTGCCGAGTGGGCGATAAGGTGCTATTGATCGAGACCCGACCACTGAGCCGTGAAAAAAGGTGGCGGGTCAAACAGATTCTCGAACGGGCCACCTAACCCCTCGTTCCACCTTCGATGACGGAGTTCGTTATGATTCAGATGCGCAGTATTCTTGAGGTTGCAGATAATTCAGGGGCAAAAAAGTTGGGGTGCATCAAGGTCTTGGGTGGAACCCGGCGAAAGTATGCCACCTTGGGAGATGTCATCGTTGTCTCGGTCAAGGATGCACTTCCCAATTCGAAGATCAAAAAAGGGGATGTGGTTCGAGCCGTCATCGTCCGTACAAAGAAAGAGGTGAAACGGACGGACGGGTCCTACATCAAATTTGATGACAATTCAGCGGTTCTCATCAACCCACAGGGAGAGCCGATCGGGACACGGATTTTTGGTCCTGTCGCCAGGGAACTTCGGGCAAAACGCTTTATGAAGATTATCTCCTTAGCCCCTGAAGTCTTATGAGGGATGGGAATGAGCGTTCCAAAATTTCATATTAAAAAAAATGACTTGGTGATGGTCCTCAGTGGAAGGGAGAAAGGGAAGAGTGGTCGTGTCCTGAAGGTCTTTCCTGAGAAGCAGAAGGTGATCATCGAAAAGATCAACTTCATTAAGAGGCATACCAGGCCTCATGGGCAACAGAGAAGGGGAGGAATTATTGAAAAGGAAGCCCCTCTTCATATCTCCAATGTGGCCCTTCTCTGTGAAAAGTGTAATAAGCCTGTAAGAATTGGTCATCGTCTCATTGAGGGGAACAAAAAGGCGCGTGTCTGCAAGAAGTGCGGTGAGATTTTTGATAAGTAGGGAAGAGCATGGCTAAACTCAAAGAGATTTATCAAGAGAAAGTAGTGCCCGCATTGATGAAACGATTCAACTATCGGAATAGAATGGAAGTGCCAAAATTGGAAAAGATTGTAATCAATATGGGATTGGGGGAAGCCATTCAAAATATTAAAATTTTAGACTCGGCCGTTCAAGAGTTGAGCCTCATTACCGGACAGAAGCCTGTCATCACGAAGGCCAAAAAATCGATTGCCCAATTTAAATTGAGGACAGGGATGCCTATTGGATGCATGGTGACTCTTCGGAAAGAGAGAATGTACGAGTTCTTCAACCGTCTGGTGAATGTCGCCCTTCCCCGGGTGAGGGATTTTAAGGGACTTTCCGGAAAGTCTTTCGACGGGAGAGGGAATTATGCGCTTGGGATTCGTGAGCAGTTGATCTTTCCAGAAATTCATTATGACAAGATTGATAAAGTCAAGGGGATGAATATCGTCATCGTCACAACAGCCAAGACGGATGAGGAAGGGAAGGAATTGCTTAGATTGCTTGGGATGCCCTTTCGGAATTAAAAAAGACGCTAATTGCTTTTCGCATTGTGCATCAAGAAACAAGGAGGAGGAAATTGGCTAAAGTTTCTTTAATGATCAAAGCAAAGAGGCCCCAAAAATTTAAGGTTCGTCAATATAACCGTTGCCCACTCTGTGGAAGGGCGAGGGCTTTTTATAGAAAATTCAATATGTGCCGACTTTGTCTGAGAAAGTTTGCTTCCCGGGGTGAACTGCCTGGGGTGATCAAATCCAGTTGGTAAAAAAGGGGGTTAGAATGTCCACAACCGATCCATTGGCCGATATGTTTACAAGAATTCGAAACGGGTCTAAAGCGAGGTTTGAACAGGTGGATATTCCCTCTTCAAAAATGAAGCGAGAGATTGCAAAGATTTTGAAAGAGGAAGGGTTCATTAAGAATTTTAAGATCATCACTGGAGATGATCATCATGAAAAGATTCGAATCTTCCTTAAGTACGATCCAAGCCGAAAGGGGATCATTCATATCAAGAGGGTGAGCAAACCCAGCCGAAGGGTCTATGTGGGAGCCAATGAGATTCCCTCTCTGAGAGGGGGTTTGGGAATTTCGATCCTCTCGACGCCAAAGGGTATACTGACCGACAAGGTTGCTCGGAAGGCGAAGGTTGGAGGGGAATTGCTCTGTCAGGTGTGGTAACGATTGGAGTGATTATGTCTCGGATTGGAAGGATGCCCATTCTGCTTCCCAAAGAAGTGAAGGTCATCAGTGACCCTTTAAGGGTTGAGGTGAGTGGACCAAAAGGACAGCTCTCACATCCCATCCCTAAAGGGATTATGGTTTCGGTGGATGAGGGAAAGGTGATCGTTTCGCGTTCTAACGATGAACGGGGTTTAAAGGCTCTCCATGGGTTGATGCGAAACCTTATCGCCAATATGGTCAAAGGGGTAACAGAAGGTTTTGAAAAACGTCTTGAAATTGTTGGGGTTGGCTTTCGCGCTGAAGTGCAAGGGGACATCCTAAGGCTTGCCTTAGGTTTTTCTCACCCTGTTCTGTTCACCATCCCCAAAGGGATCCAGGTCGAAGTAGATAAGCAGACTCTCATTACGCTCAAAGGCATTGATAAACAACTGGTTGGAACTGTCGCCGCGAAACTCCGTTCCATCAAAACACCAGAGCCTTATAAAGGGAAAGGGATTCGTTACTTCGGTGAACGGATTCGTAAGAAGGTTGGGAAAACCAAGGCGTAGGGGAGAGGACTGGTGGAGAGGAAAAAGATCATTGCAAGGGGGAAGAGAAAGAAAAGGGTGAGGAGTCGTGTGAAGGGGAGGCCAGAAAGGCCACGTCTCAATGTATTTCGTAGCCTTCGACACATCTATGCCCAGGTCATTGAGGATACCACGGGAAGAACCTTAGCCAGTGCTTCTACCTTAAGCCCTGAGATAAAGGGAAGTCTTTCTTCATCTGGAAATATAGAGGCAGCCAAGAAGGTAGGGGAGTTGATTGCCAGGAGATGTCTTGAAAAGGGAATTCAGAAAGTGGTCTTTGACCGAAATGGATATCTCTATCATGGCAGGGTAAAGGCATTGGCAGAGGCAGCCAGGGCAGGCGGTCTGATCTTTTGACATCGGATGACCTTTAGGAGGAAGAGACATTGCCAAAAATTGATCCAAGCACACTTGAATTAACAGACCGAGTGGTTCATATCAACCGAGTGGCCAAAGTGGTTAAAGGAGGGAGACGGTTTAGTTTCAGCGCCCTTGTCGTGGTGGGAGATGGGAAGGGCTATGTCGGATGTGGCTTGGGAAAAGCGAATGAAGTCCCAGAGGCCATCCGAAAGGGTATTGAACATGCAAAGAGAAATTTGATCAAGGTCCCCCTCATCAATAAAACGATCCCTTATGAGGTGATGGGGAAATATGGTGCGGCAAAAGTTCTCTTGAAACCCGCTTCAGAAGGAACAGGGGTGATTGCGGGCGGAGTGGTCAGGGCCGTTGCTGAATCCGCAGGGATTGAGAATATTCTGACAAAATCGTTAGGCTCCAACAATCCTTATAATCTTATCAAGGCCACCCTGCAAGCCATTGGTCAACTCAGTCTCCCTGAAGAGGTTCTTCAGAGAAGGGCTGAGGGATCACCTGAAGAGTAAGGGATATCTTATGGAGAAGAGGATAAAGGTCAAATGGGTCAGAAGTACTATTGGAAGACCTGAGGATCAAAAGAGGACCATTCGAGGGTTGGGGTTCAAACGGCTTCATCAAACTCTTACCCTTCCGGATCGGCCTGAGATTCGGGGGATGATCAACGCCGTGATTCATTTGGTCCGACTTTGGGAGGAAAGGGAGGGGACAGACGAATGAGATTGGAAGATTTAAAACCTCCAAAAGGGGCAAGGAAGTCGAAAAAACGAGTGGGGAGGGGGCCAGGATCCGGCCATGGGAAAACAGCCTGTCGAGGTCATAAGGGGCAGAATTCACGATCGGGGAGAGGGACAAAGGCAGGTTTTGAAGGAGGGCAAATGCCCCTCCAGAGAAGACTTCCAAAGAGGGGGTTTAACAATCCATTCAAGAGATCCAAATCCATTCTTCATATAGAAGACCTCAACCGCTTCCCCATGAATACAGTGGTAGATCCTGAAATTTTAATCCAATCCGGATTGTGTAAGAAAGGGGAGACTATCAAACTTCTATCTGACGGAGAGCTTCAACATCCTTTGGTCGTTCGAGTTCATCAAGTGAGCAAGGCCGCCCTTAAGAAGATAGAAGCCGCTCAAGGGAGAGTGGAGGTTATTGCTGGATGATTTCAGGAGCCCAGAATATCTTTAAGATTCCAGAACTGAAAAGAAGAATCCTATTTACCTTCATCTTCTTGGCGATCTACCGGGTTGGCGTCCATATCCCTACCCCTGGGATTAATGGGGATGCCTTGGCCTCCTTTTTTGCCCAAGCCAAAGGGACCCTTTTCAGCCTGATTGATATGTTCGCTGGAGGGGCCCTGGAAAGACTTTCTGTCTTCGCCTTAGGGATCATGCCTTACATCAGTGCTTCCATCATCCTTCAACTTCTTACAGTAGTCATTCCTTATTTGGCCCAACTTCAAAAGGAAGGTGAGATAGGGAGGAAAAAGATTGTTCAATACACCCGGTATGGAACAGTCCTTTTAAGTATGATTCAAGGGTTTGGAATTGCCATTGGTTTAGAGAATATGCGAGGCGCAGCAGGCGAGATGATTGTCCTGATCCCGGGATGGTCCTTCCGGCTGATGACCATGATTACGTTGACTGCAGGGACTGCCTTTATCATGTGGTTAGGCGAGCAGATCACTGAACGAGGGATTGGTAATGGTATCTCTTTAATCATCTTTGCTGGGATCGTCGCTCGGATGCCAAACGCCATGGCCAGTACCTATGAACTCTTTCGGGTGGGTCAGATGAACGTCATTACCATCCTCTTTATCATCCTCATTATGTTGGCCGTAGTAGCCGTGATTATCTTTATAGAGACCGGTCAGCGGAGGCTCCCTGTTCAATATGCCAAACGGATTGTAGGAAGAAAGGTCTATGGAGGGCAGAGTACCCATCTTCCCCTTAAATTAAATACATCCGGAGTGATCCCACCTATTTTTGCCTCTTCGATCTTGATGTTCCCCTTAACGATTGCGAACTTTTTACCAAAGCCCCTGCTGGAGAGGTTCCCATGGATCCAGTCCATCCTCAATCATTTAGGACCAGGGGCCCTGATCTATAATCTCCTCTATGTGGGGTTTATCATTTTCTTTTGTTATTTCTATACAGCGGTGACATTCAATCCCAACGATGTTGCAGAGAATATGAAAAAATTTGGTGGGTATATCCCTGGGATCAGACCGGGTCAGAAGACCGCCGAATACATTGATAAGGTCTTAACAAGGATCACCTTGGGAGGGGCCATCTATGTTTCGGCCATTTGTGTTTTGCCAACGATCCTTTATAGGAAGTTCAATGTTCCTTTCTATTTTGGTGGCACTGCTCTTCTGATTGTGGTCGGTGTGGCATTGGATACGGTTCAACAGATCGAGGCTCATATGCTGACCCGACATTATGAAGGGTTGATGAAAAAGGGTAGATTGAAAGGAAGGCGTGGGTAACTCTTAAAACTCACTCCCAATTGAAACTTATAAAATGAAAATTGAAAATTTAAAAAATAGAGAATTAAAAATTTTGTTCTCTACTGAAAAATCCTTTTAAGGGTGAGGTGCCCGTTTGATGAATTTGATCCTATTAGGTCCTCCCGGAGCTGGTAAGGGGACCCAAGCGCAAAAGATAGTTGAAGCCTACCATATCCCCCAAATCTCTACCGGGGATATTTTAAGATCAGCAGTAAAAGAAGGGACTCCTCTGGGAAAGGAAGCCAAAGCCTTCATGGATCGAGGTCAACTGGTGCCAGATGAAGTGGTGATTGGGATCATTGAGGAAAGGCTCAGGGCTTCGGATTGCCAATCTGGATTTATCCTGGATGGATTCCCGAGGAATATTTCTCAGGCTAATGCCCTTCAATCCCTACTTAAAAAGCTGGAAAAATCGATTGATCATGTGATCAATATTGAAGTCGATTTTGACGAACTGGTCCGGAGGTTAACAGGACGAAGGACTTGTAAAAACTGCGGAGCAATGTTTCACATTCTTTTCCACCCTCCTAAAGAGGAGGGGAAGTGTGACCGATGTGGAGGCCCCCTCTATCAACGGGCCGATGATCATGAGGAGACCATCCGGACCCGACTGAAGGAGTATGAGAAACAGACTGCTCCTCTTGTGGACTACTATCAAAAGAAGAAACTTTTGCGGTCCATCGATGGGATGGGAGAAGCCGAGCAGATTTTTGAACGAATTCTCAAACAACTGGGGAAACCTCTTTCTTAAAAGAAGAGAATTACCGATGCCGAAAGAAGAAGCGATCCAAGTCGAAGGGAAGGTTTTAGAAACCCTTCCCAATGCCATGTTCAGGGTGGAATTGGAAAACGGGCATAAGGTGTTGGCCCATATTTCTGGGAAGATGAGGATGCACTTTATCAAGATCCTTCCTGGGGATAAAGTGATGGTAGAACTATCCCCCTATGACCTCTCACGGGGAAGGATTATTTATAGGGAGAAATAGAGACGTGAAGGTTCGGGCTTCTGTTAAAAGAATCTGTGATAAGTGTAAAATTGTGAAGCGAAAAGGGGTCATCCGAGTAATCTGCGAGAACCCCAAGCATAAACAGCGACAGGGATAAATTTGAAAGGTGGAAAGTGGAAGGTCAAGGGTGTTTAAAACAATTTTCCGCCTTCTACCCTCCACTTTCCCGTAAAGGAGAAAGAGATGGCCCGCATAGCAGGCGTTGATCTTCCAAAAGACAAGCGAGTGGAGGTGGCTCTGACATATATTTATGGGATTGGGAGGCCCTCCGCCAACAAAATCCTTGAGAAGGCGGATGTGAACAAAGACACCAAAGTCCATCAGTTGACCGAAGCAGAGGTCGTTCGCATCCGGGACATCATTGAACAAGAATACAAGGTAGAGGGAGATCTCCGAAGAGAGGTGGCGACCAATATCAAACGGTTGATGGATATTGGGTCCTATCGGGGGCTTCGTCATCGAAGGTCCCTCCCTGTTCGAGGGCAACGAACCCATACCAACGCCAGGACACGAAAAGGGCCTCGACGGGCGGTTATTGGGAAGAAAAGAGAAAAGGAGTTATAGGGCCTTGATCCAGAGAACCTAACGAGTCCTGCGTCAGGAAAAACGAAATGACGCTAAAGAGGAGGAAGTATGGCCAAAGGGCCAGGAGCGAAGAAAAAGAAAGTCAAAAAGGTGGTTCAGTCTGGAATTGCTCATATTCAAGCAACCTTTAATAATACCATTATTACGATTACCGATCCTGAAGGGAATGTGGTCTGTTGGTCCAGTGCGGGTACCCAAGGGTTTAAGGGTTCTCGAAAGAGTACCCCTTTTGCTGCTCAAGTGGCTGCAGAGGATGCGGCCAAAAAGGCGATGGAGCATGGAGTCCGTTCCATTGATGTCTATGTGAAGGGACCAGGGGCCGGTAGGGAATCTGCTCTAAGGTCTTTGCAGGCAGCGGGGTTGAAGGTTCACCTCATCAAGGACGTGACCCCAATCCCCCACAATGGATGTCGTCCTCCTAAACGGAGAAGAGTATAAGGAGGTTCACGTTGGCAAGATATACGAAATCGCTTTGCAGACTTTGTCGAAGAGAGAATCAGAAACTTTTTCTCAAGGGGGAGAGATGTTATACGGAGAAGTGTGCTTTCGAAAGGAGGAATTACCCTCCAGGTCAACATGGACAAGAACGAAAGAAATTTTCTGAGTATGGAGCCCAGTTACGTGAGAAACAGAAGGTTAAGAGAATCTATGGGGTGTTAGAAAATCAATTCCGTAATATTTTCAAAGAAGCAGATCGAAGAAAGGGGATCACTGGAGAAAACCTCCTCTCTCTATTGGAGCGGAGGTTAGATAATACGGTTTATCGACTGGGATTTGCCCATTCAAGAAATGAAGCACGCCAGTTAGTAAGGCATAATCACTTTCTGGTCAATCAAGTCAAGGTGAATATTCCCTCTTATTTGGTCAAGCCAGGGGACCTCATTGAGGTACGAGAAAAAAGCAAGAAGGTAGTGCGGATTATAGATGCCCTGGAAGGCGTGGCTCGAAGAGGTGTTCCACAATGGTTGGAATTGAATAAGGAACAAATGAAGGGGAGTGTGAAGGCCCTTCCAACCCGGGAAGATATCACCCTTCCCATTCAAGAAAAGTTGATTGTTGAGCTCTATTCAAAATAACCTTTTAACCCTTTTTTTCGGGGAGGCTATATGGTTCAGAAAAGTGGAAAAGACCTCATTCGACCCAAAAAGTTGGAATTCGAAAAAGAAACCCTAACCCCCTATTATGGGAAATTCACGGCAGAGCCTTTTGAAAGGGGATTTGGCATCACCATTGGAAACTCTCTACGTCGCATCCTCCTCTCCTCCCTTCAGGGAGCTGCCATCACCTCGGTCAAAATAGATGGAGTGCTGCATGAATTCTCAACAATCCCTGGGGTGAAAGAGGATGTGACGGAAATCATCCTTAATCTCAAGGAGGTCAGATTAAAACTTCATACCGAAGGTCCCAAGACGATCCGCGTGAAGGCAGAAGGCCCAAAAGTCCTGAAGGCAGGAGATTTCCAAACCGGTGACGCTGTAGAGGTCCTCAATCCGGAGCATTACATCGCCACTCTGTCCAAAGATGGGAAACTCTCCATGGAGATGATGGTGAAGATGGGAAGAGGTTATGTCCCAGCAGAACGAAATAAGGACGAGAATCAACCCATTGGCACCATTCCTATCGATGCCATTTTCTCTCCCATCAAGAAGGTCAACTATACAGTCACCAATGCCAGGGTGGGGCAGATCACGGACTACGATAAATTGACCCTGGAGGTCTGGACCGATGGTAGTTTAAATCCTGAGGAGGCCATTACCCAATCGGCCAAGATTCTGAGGGATCAACTTTCCATCTTCATCACCCTCGAGGAGGAGGAAGAAGAAGAGAGTTCGATTTCTGAAGAACAGACCGAAGCCCAGAAATTGAATGAAAATCTTTTTCGAAGTGTTGATGAATTAGAACTCTCTGTGAGGTCTGCCAATTGTCTGAAACATGCCAACATCAAATTGATTGGAGATCTGGTTCAGAAGACAGAGGCGGAGATTCTGGCCACGAAGAACTTTGGTCGAAAATCTCTTAATGAGATTAAAGAAATCCTTGCAGGGATGGGGCTTAGCTTGGGAATGAAATTAGAGAATTGGCCTCCAAAGTCCCATAAAGAGGAAATGGAAACAGGAGCAGTGGGATAGGGGGATAGGATGAGGCATCGGATTTCGGGAAGAAAATTGAGTCGCCATACCCAACATCGAAAGTTGATGTTTAGGAACATGCTTGTCTCCTTGCTTCAACACGAGCGGATCAAGACCACCCTGGCAAAAGCCAAAGAATTAAGGCGTTGGGCAGACTGGGTCATCGGGTTAGGGAAGAAGGGAACCCTTCATGCTCGAAGGCAGGCATTTGATATTTTGCGAGACGAGACGATCGTAAAGAAACTTTTTGATAAAATTGGCCCAACAATGAAAGAGAGGGAGGGAGGATATACTCGCATCTATAAACTGGGCTGGCGCCAAGGGGATGGAGCCCCTCTCTCTTTGATTGAATTAGTCACCTATGTCTCCCCTGAAGAAGAGAAGAAGTCGGCCCTCAAGAAAGCCAAGCAAGCTCTTGAAAAGGTAAAGCCTAAAAAGAAGGAAGAGGCTCAGAAACCAAAAGAGAGAGGTGTCAAGAAGGAAGAAAAAAAAGAGAAAGCCCATCAAGAAGAGAAAAAGGAGAAGTCAAAAAAGAAATCCCAAGAGGAATGAGTTTGTCACCTTCCTTATGATTTGTTACTTAGAAGTTACCGTTCCTTTCTCATTTTCCTTTATCATGACCTCATAGAGGATAAAAGATCCTTCTTCTTTCTTACGGAGTTCATTTGAGACCCTGTGGTAATCTATCCTTAGAATGGCTTTAAACGCCTTGGATATTATCAAATTCCTAAAATCGGTCATCTCCCAAACCTCCGGTAAAAAAAGGGCACCCTTGGAGGTGCCCTTTAAAAGAAGGCCATTAGGCTGACTGAAATTATTCAACTTTTACCTTGATTTCTTTCTTCTTGGCCTCTTCGGTTTTTGGGAGAACGACCTTCAATACCCCGTTTTTATAGGTGGCATTGATCTTATCATTCTGGACCTGGCTCGGAAGTCGAATGGTGCGTGTGAAGGACCCATAACTTCGCTCAACCAAGTGGTAGTTCTCCTCTTTTTCCTCTTTCTCATGCTTCTTTTCTCCCTTAATGGTGAGAAGGTTATTCATCAGGGAGATATCAATATCCTTTGGGTCAATCCCGGGAACCTCCACCTTCACCATGTATTCACTATCTGTCTCAGAGACATCGAGCGAAGGGAGCCACTCCGAAACCTCTTCCACTCTTGCAGGCCTCCTTTCAAAGAATGAATCCCAGAGCCGGTCCATCTCCCTCTTGATGTGATCTAATTCCCTAAAGGGTCTCCAAGGAGAAACCTCCCACACCATATTTCATCCCTCCTTTCGAGAATTAATTTTTTGTTCGGTTTTTCCAACAAAAAAATAATCACTCATTCTGTTTTGTCAAGGGGAATTTGAGACCTTAGAAACGTGTAAACTGGTCTCAAAAAAGCTAACCGGGTAGGGCCAAAAGCCTTAGCACGGATATTAATAATAGGTGTTTGTAGGGTAAGGGCTTTCCCCTTACCGAGAAAAGGTCTCCATTTCAGAATTTAAGTGCCGGAGGGCCATTCAATTCTATGACACCGATGAAGGGATGAGTATAAAATTTGCTAACCCATATATTTTTATGATATATGAGGGTCATAACATTATAGGACTTTAGGGAGGAGAGGGTATGGCTTTTGATGTTTCGAGTCTTTTTTGGATCTTCTTCATGATGGCTGCGCTTCAACCTCTTTTAAAAAAGCGCCTCCTTCAGGCAAACCGGCAAAAATGTATCCTTAAGCTTGAAAGGATGAGAAATTCCAGAGTCATCCTTCTCGTCCATCGACAGGAGTCGATGAACCTGCTTGGGTTTCCAATCCTGAGGTATATTGATATTAATGATTCAGAGGAGGTGATCCGTGCGATCCATATGACTGATCCAGATATTCCGATCGATATTGTCCTTCATACTCCTGGAGGGCTTGTCCTTGCTTCCTATCAGATTGCCTATGCCATTAGACTCCATCCTGCAAAGGTAACAGCCTTTGTTCCCCACTATGCTATGTCGGGTGGAACGTTGATTGCCCTGGCCGCAGATGAGATTGTCATGGGTGAGCACGCGGTTCTTGGCCCTGTGGATCCACAATTAGGAGAATATCCTGCTGTCTCTCTTCTAAAGTTGGTGGAAAACAAGCCGATTGCTGATATCGATGACCGAACCTGGATACTTGCAGACATGGGAAGAAAAGCGATTGAACAGTTAAGGTCTCAGGTTAAATTTCTATTAGAAGACAAATATTCAAATGAAAAGTCTGAAGAACTGGCAAAAATCCTCACCGAAGGGAGATGGACTCACGATTACCCTATCACCTATGAGGAAGCAAGAAAACTTGGACTTCATGTGACCAAGGAAATCCCTCAAGAGCTTTACAATTTGATGAATCTCTATCCTCAACCGGTAAGGCATACACCTTCAGTGGAATACCTTCCCATTCCCAGATTTAGAGGCCCCGCTCACAAATCCTGAACAAGATAGAAAACGAATGCAAAAAATCCCCCGTTTTCTGTTGGACCATAACCCAAGAAGGTATTCTGTGTGAGGATTTCCCTGCCAGTTTGAGCAGACATTCCTGCACGAATTATTTGGAGCAGCGATATTTGAAACAACCCCCAAGAGGCCATCCCACATTGCGGATGAAGTTTGAGGCAGTGGCTGAGGAATCACCTGATTTTTATGAAAAATCCATAAATTCCCCCCTAAAAACTTATACACTCTGTTGATTTTTTCTACCAATCTGATAAACTCCTACTAAAAAAGACCTCATCAATAACCAATGTTATGATTAAAATTGAGAAGCCTATAAAATTTTCTCAGCATGCTCTTGATAACATATTTGATAGAGGGATATCGAGAGAAGAGGTTGAACAGGCAATCAGAACAGGCGAACGGTCTTCCTTCGAAAAAAAGGAAGGACCGCTTTTCACAAAAACTTCAGCCATCATGGTATGTGGAAAGGTAAGTAATATCTAAATGAACCATAGCGAAATCGTCAGTTTCATCTGGGGTGTGGCGGATTTGATCCGTGATACCTTTAAGCGGAGTAAATATCAGGATGTCATCCTGCCACTCACGGTATTGCGCCGGGTTGATGGTGTGCTCGCCCCTACCAAGGAAAAAGTCCTTGAGACCAATGCCAAGTTCAAGGGCAAGCTCGAAAACCTCGATCCCCAGCTCCGAAAGGCATCAGGCTTTGCTTTTTATAACACCTCTCGATACGATTTTGAAAAACTCCTGGCAGACGCCCCCAATCTGACAGCCAATCTCCGAAACTACATCAATGGGTTTAGTCCGAACATGCGAGAGGTCTTTGAGAAGTTTGATTTCGATAATACGATCACCAAACTCAATGAATCAGGGCTCCTTTTCAAGGTTTTAGAGCGATTTAAGGGTGTGGATCTTCATCCCGATCGAGTTCCAAACCCGATGATGGGCACCATCTTTGAAGAACTGATCCGAAAATTTAACGAAGCCCTTAATGAGAATCCGGGCGAGCACTTTACGCCTCGCGATGTGGTCCATTTGATGGTGGACTTACTGCTTGCTGGCGATGAGGAACGTATACAGGGGGAGGGAATTGTCCGAACGGTTTATGATCCCTGCTGTGGTACAGGAGGAATGCTTACCATTGCTAAAGAGCACATCCTCGGAACAGAGGTTCGACCTGGCATTAACCCTATGGCAGACATTCACCTTTTTGGTCAGGAAGTGAATCCAGAGACCTGGGCTGTGTGCAAATCGGACATGATGATCCTCCACCCAGATGGCCACGATGCTGATAACATCGCCTTTGGGAGCACTTTATCCAAAGATCAACATGCGGGCCGCCATTTCGACTACCTGATTACAAACCCACCCTATGGGAAGGATTGGAAGCGGGATGAGGAGGCCGTAAAGACAGAACATGAAAAAGGATTTGCCGGTCGTTTCGGAGCAGGATTGCCGAGAATCTCAGATGGGCAACTTCTCTTTCTTCAGCATATGCTTGCCCATATGAAACCGGCTGAAGAAGGGGGTTCGCGAGTTGCCATCATCATGAATGGTTCTCCCCTTTTTACGGGTGATGCGGGAAGCGGTGAAAGTGAGATCCGTCGTTGGATTCTTGAAAATGACTGGCTTGAGGCAATTGTGGCTTTACCCGAACAGCTCTTTTATAATACTGGAATTGCAACCTATGTGTGGGTTCTCACCAACAGAAAAGATAAAGAAAGACAAGGCAAGGTTCAGCTCATCAATGCGACATCCTTCTGGGTTCCGATGCGGAAAAGTCTCGGCGACAAACGCCGGGAGATTCCACCGGAGAAGTCAAAAGAAATTCTGAAATTGCTCCGTGAGTTTAAAGAGGGGGAGTATAGTAAAATCTATCCCACAACCCATTTCGGTTATCGGAAGATTACTGTGGAACGCCCCCTTCGCCTCAATTTTCAGGCCACTCCCGAACGAATCGCAAGGCTCAGCGAAGAGACCCCATTTAAGAATCTGGCTATAAGTAAAAAGAAGGATGCCAAAGCCAAAGAGGCTGAGGAAAGGGAAGGTCGAGCGATTCAGGAGGCTATCCTCAAGCTTCTTAACCGCTTACCAAAAACCCTCTTTAAAAGACACGATGAATTTCTTGATTTACTCAAAGAGGCCGCAAAGAGAGAGGGAGTGAAGCTTACCGCTCCTATCCAGAAGGCGATCCTTTCTGCTCTTTCTGAGCGAGATGAATCGGCTGAAATCTGCAGGGATGAGCAGGGTCATCCCGAACCAGACCCGGAACTTCGTGATACGGAGAACGTTCCCCTTTCAGAAAACATCGAGGTTTTCTTTGAACGGGAGGTGAAACCCCATGTGCCCGATGCCTGGATGAATACTGCCATCCGAGACCCCAAAGATGGTGAGGTGGGCAAGGTAGGATACGAAATCAACTTCAATCGTTACTTTTATAAATATACGCCCCCACGACCCCTCGAGGAGATTGAGGCAGACATTCAAAAAGTCGAAACCGAAATCATGGAAATGCTCAAGGAGATCACTTCGTGAAGGACCCTATAATGTTTCTAAGTCAGGATGTAAGTAAAAAAGATGACACCACCACCCGCGAATCCAAAAATCTACCACATCACACACATTGACAACCTTCGGGGTATTGCAATGAGTGGAGGTTTACACAGCGATGCCCGGATCGCCGAACAAGGAGGGCCGTCTTGCTCGATTGGCATGTCCGGAATCAAACGGCGTCGCATCGAGGAGCTGACAGTTACATGCCATTCTGACACTAAAGTGGGAGAATATGTCCCTTTTTATTTCTGTCCAAGGTCTGTCATGCTCTTCGTTATCTATCGCGCAAACCATCCGGAATTGACCTACAAAGGCGGACAAGACGCGATCATTCATCTGGAAGCAGACCTTCTTGAGGTGGTTCGGTGGTGTGATACGAAAGGAGTTCGTTGGGCATTTTCTTTGTCTAATGCCGGCGCACGGTATACAGAGTTTAGATCGGATTTGAATGCATTGATCGAGCTCGATTGGGAGGCAATTATGGCAAGAGATTTTCGTGACCCGGACATCAAAGAGCGTAAGCAGGCCGAGTTTCTGGTGCATGACTTCTTTCCATTCGATCTCATTAAACGGATAGGGGTTCGAATCGAATCAACAAGATCTCTCGCCAGGCAGGCACTGGTTGGTACGAAATACGCACCACCTGTCGAAATACGAACAGAGTGGTACTTTTAACAGGAGGACCGACCATGATCGAATACAAGACGGGAGACATCCTTCAGGAAGATGTGGAGGCGCTGGTCAACACAGTGAATTGCGTTGGCTTCATGGGCCGAGGCATCGCACTTCAATTCAAGAAGGCTTGGCCGGAGAACTTCAAAGCTTATGCGGCGGCGTGTCGCAGGAAAGAGGTTCAGCCGGGCAAGATGTTTGTTTTTGAGACTGGCCGCCTCACCAATCCACGCTACATCATCAACTTCCCTACCAAACGGCACTGGCGCGGAAAGTCGCGTCTGGAAGATATTGAGTCAGGCCTAAGGTCACTCGCTGAAGAAATTCGCAATCGTAACATTCGGTCAATAGCACTCCCCCCGCTTGGAAGTGGACTGGGAGGATTGGCATGGTCTGAAGTTCGTCAGCGCATTCAGCAGGTCCTCGAAACTTTGAACAACGTTCGAGTAATCGTCTTCGAACCATCAGAGACGCCGATCCTTCCCGCAAGCATGCGACGGGGTAAGGTGCCGAAAATGACACCTGGCCGCGCTGCCCTAGTGGGTCTTATGGAGCGATACCTCAGGGGGTTGCTCGATCCCTTCGTTTCACTGCTTGAACTCCACAAGTTGATGTATTTCATGCAGGAGGCTGGAGAGCCCCTTCGGCTCCGTTTAACCAAAGGTCCCTATGGACCTTATGCCGAGAATCTACGGCACGTCTTGAACATGACTGAAGGCTACTTCACATCTGGTTATGGCACGGGTGGTGATCAACCCGACAAGGTTATAGAACTGGTTCCCGGCGCACTTGAGGATGCCCTCCTTGTTTTGTCTAAGCGCTCGAAGACTCGCGAACGAGTTGAGAGGGTGGCAAATTTGGTTGATGGTTTTGAATCACCCCATGGCCTGGAATTGCTTGCCACTGTTCACTGGATCGCCACACGTGAGTCTCCTGTCTCAGAGAGCGATCTCGTGGAACGTTTCTACGCATGGGATGAACGCAAGCAACGGTTTAGCCGCACCCAGATCTTACTTGCTGCCCGCGTCCTGAAGGAGAACGGATGGATCAAAGCACTGCCAGTCCAATAATACCAAATGCAACTGACTTTACCAAACAGGGCCTGCGCCGATTCAAACCTTATCCCGAATATAAGGACTCCGGCGTAGAGTGGTTGGGAAAGATTCCGGTGCATTGGGAGGTAAAACCGATCCGATCATTGGCTCGTAGAGGGTATAAGACATTCACTGACGGTGATTGGATCGAATCGCCGTTCATTTGCGACGAAGGCATCCGTTTGATTCAGACAGGCAATGTCGGAATCGGAGAGTACAAGGAGCAAGGCTTTCGCTACATCGATGAAGAGACTTTTCGTGCCTTGAGATGCACGGAGGTTCTCCCTGGCGATATTCTTATTTGTAGGCTTGCTGACCCTGTGGGCCGTGCTTGTCTGGCGCCGAATTTAGGGTCCCGCATGATTACCTCTGTCGATGTATGCATTCTGAAACCGTCAGATGAGGTAAACGCCCAATTTCTGGTCTATGCGCTATCGGGTGATGCCTACCTTGCATGGCTGGATGGAATTTGCCGGGGCGGCACGCGGGATCGAGTCAGCCGATCAATGCTTGGGGCGATTCGTGTCCAAATACCTCCATTCAGTGAGCAGCAGGCCATCACCTCCTTTCTCAACCGCGAAACTGCCAAAATCGATGCGCTTATTTCAAAGAAGGAGAAACTCATCGAGTTATTAAAGGAGAAACGGACTGCCCTGATTAGCCAGGCCGTCACCAAGGGGTTAAATCCAAATGTTCCAATGAAAGACTCCGGCATCGAGTGGCTGGGTAAGATTCCGGCCCATTGGAAAATTATTCCACTTAAATATTGTGCTGCGAAAAAACCAAATGCCATCAAAACAGGCCCTTTTGGGAGTCAATTACTTTCTTCTGAAATGATGTCAGGGGAAGTGAAGGTTTATAACCAACGTACGGTCTTAGACCACGATTTTATGAGTGGCGATAACTACATTACCCAAGATAAGTTTAAAGATCTAGTATCTTTCGCGGTGGAGCCCGGAGATATCCTGCTTACAACTCGTGGAACTATTGGGAGATGTGCTATTGTCCCTAAAAATGCAGAACCAGGGATTCTCCATCCTTGTCTTATGCGCATTCAGACAGATCAATCAATCGTTTTTCCAGAATATCTGGTTCTTCTCATCCAAGATAGCTTTCTTGTCCAGACACAGACAAAAATAGCCAGCAATGCCACTACTATTGATGTCATCTACAGTGAGACTATGAAGGAAATCAAAATTCCACTTCCGCCTGTTCAAGAACAAATTGTTATCATCGCAGCTGTTAATCGCGAAACAGCCAAAATCGATGCGCTTATATCGAAGATTCGAGAGGCTATTGACCATCTTAAGGAATACCGGACTGCGCTGATTTCTGCGGCGGTGACAGGCAAGATCGATGTTCGGAATATGGTAGGGGCACGGCATGCCGTGCCCCTACAGGAATTAGACGATGCGAATAAACAACCTAACCGCACAAGGTAACCAGCACCGCCGCCGATCCATCCGTTTGCAGGGATATGATTATAGGCAGGTGGGTGCCTATTTCGTCACGATCTGTACACATAATCGGCTGTTTTTATTTGGCCAGGTCATGGATGGGGAGATATGTCTAAATGATTGGGGTCAGATTGTTGAAAAATGTTGGTCGGAAATCCCCGGGCATTTCCCTCATGTGGCATTGGATGCCTTTGTTGTCATGCCGAACCATATTCACGGCATCATCGTTTTGAACGATGTAGGGGCACAACATGCCGTAGGGGCACAGCATGCTGTGCCCCTACCAAATCCTTGGGAGGTTTAACATTGGATATTTCAGAACGCTCCTTTGAAGAAGCCATTGAAGCCACATTAATTGGCGCTGAATTAGTGACTTCCCAGAGAGATACGCCGATTGTCCGTGAGATGGCTCAACCGTATGGAGATATGGCTCCTGGTGGCTATCAAAAACGTCTGCCTGAGGAATATGATCGTAAACTCTGTTTGATTCCCAGGGATGTGCTCGATTTTATCTATGCAACCCAGCCGAAGGAGTGGGAAAAACTTAAACAACATCATGGAGCAGATGTAAAGGAGCGCTTCCTCAAGCGTTTATCCTCTGAGATAGGCCAAAGGGGTGTTCTCGATGTCCTTCGAAATGGGATTAAAGATTCGGGCTGTAAGTTTTGCCTTGCCTACTTTCGCCCTTCAAGCGGGCTTAACGAAGCTCTCCAGAGGCTTTACCAGGCAAACCTCTTTTCCGTTATTCGCCAATTAAAATACAGTGAAAAAAATGACAAGAGCCTTGATTTGGTACTTTTCCTGAATGGCATTCCAATCTTCACTTCTGAGCTTAAAAACCCTCTCACCGGACAGAATGTGGAGGATGCCATCCAGCAATACCGCTTTAATCGGGATCCAAGAGAGCCTCTCCTTGCCTTTAGACGATGTCTTGCCCATTTCGCAGTTGACCCGGATTTAGTATTTGTAACAACCCGACTGGAGGGTGCAAAGACAACCTTCCTCCCTTTCAATCAGGGCAAATTTGGCGGAGCTGGAAACCCTCCAAAATCACCCACTGATGGTGGGTATTCAACCGATTACCTCTGGAAGCGGATATGGTCAAAAGATAGTGTTTTAGAACTCATCCAGCACTTTATTCAGGAGGTGGAGGTTGAAGACGAAAAGGGTAAGAAGACCGGTGAGCGAGTGCTTATCTTCCCTCGCTACCATCAACTTGAATCTGTCCTCCGCCTGGTGACTCAAGCCCGAACAGATGGGCCAGGGAAGTACTATCTCATACAGCACTCCGCTGGCAGTGGAAAGTCCAATTCCATTGCCTGGCTTGCCCATCGGCTCTCTATCCTTCACGATGAAAAGGACAGACGGGTTTTTGACTCTATTGTGGTCATCACAGACCGCCGTGTCCTGGACCGCCAGCTTCAGCGGACGGTTCGACAGTTTGAGCAGACCGCAGGGGTCGTAGAAAACATCGATACTACAAGCCGGAAGCTTAAAGAGGCCCTTGAGGGAGGCAAGACGATCATCGTTACAACTTTGCAGAAATTTCCGGTGATCGTGGATGAGATTGGAGACCTTCCGGGCAAACGATTCGCAGTGCTTATTGACGAGGCTCACTCCTCCCAATCGGGCGAGAGCACAAAAAGCCTGAAGGCGGTTCTATCTTCTAAGAGTCTTGAAGAGGCTGAGCAGGAGGAATCTGGAGCAGAGACACCGGAAGAAGAGCTTGAGAACCGTATCCTTTCAGAGATGGAAAAGCGGGGACGACTTCCCAATGTAAGCTGGTTTGCTTTCACTGCCACACCGAAACCCAAAACGTTTGAACTCTTTGGAACGAAACGTCCGGATGGCCGTTTTGAGGCTTTTAGCCTATACAGTATGCGTCAGGCTATAGAAGAAGGTTTTATCCTCGATGTCCTCGAAAATTATACCACCTACAAAGTTTACTGGAGGCTTCTCAAGAAAATAGAGGATGACCCTCATTATGAAAAGGGAAAGGCAAGTTATCTTTTAAAGTCGTTTGTGGACCTCCATGAACATGCCCTCCGTAAAAAGGTGGAGATCATGGTCGAACACTTTCATGGCCAGGTCGCTCATCGCATTGGCGGTAAGGCTAAAGCCATGATCGTGACACGCTCCCGGCTCCATGCGGTTCGTTACAAACAGACTTTGGATGCCTATCTGAGAGAGTGCGGGTATCCCTACAAGGCGCTTGTAGCTTTTTCAGGAACGGTTCATGACATGGGGATTGATTATACCGAAGCCAATATGAACGGATATTCAGAAAAACAGACGGCTGAAGTCTTCAAACGGCCTGAGTATCGGTTTCTGGTCGTGGCGAACAAATTTCAGACAGGATTCGACCAGCCTCTCCTCCATACAATGTATGTGGATAAGAAGCTTGGAGGGGTAAATGCCGTTCAAACCCTTTCGAGGCTGAATCGGGTGCATCCTGAAAAGGCCGAAACGATAGTGCTTGACTTTGCAAACGATGCCGACGAGATAAGAAAGGCTTTCGAGCCCTACTATGAAAAGACCCTTCTTTCCGAAGCCACTGACCCAAATCTCCTTTACGATCTCGAACGTCAACTTTCAGAGTTCCATGTGTATGACAAGGCAGAAGTGGAAGCCTTTTCAAGACTCTATTTCAATCCCAAATCGACTCAGGATCAACTCTATGCGACGCTTGCTCCGTGCGTCCATCGGTTTGAAGCCCTTGATAAAGAAGAGAGGATGAATTTTCGGGGGAAACTCACAGATTATGTACGTCTCTACGCTTTCCTTTCACAAATTCTCACCTTTGCTGATGCAGATCTTGAAAAACTTTATGTTTTTGCTCGACTGCTTAGGCGCTATCTTCCACCAGAAAGAGATGATCTGCCGAGAGAGATACAGCAAAAGATTGACATGGAATCTTATCGGATCAGGCAGAGTTTCAAAGGAAGGATCAAATTGGAGCGTGGGGAAGGTGAGCTTGAGCCCATCGGAGCCAAAGGAGAGCTTGTTCCAGACCAGATGGAACCCCTCTCTCAAATCATCCAGGAGCTTAATGAGCGATTTGGGACTGATTTCACCGAAGAGGACAGAGTCTTCATCCAGCAGCTCGAGGAGAGACTTGTTGGCGATCCAGCACTCATAGCCAGTGTGCGGGTCAACACACCGGAGAATGCCCGTCTGACCTTTGATCATGTGGTGACCGACCGTTTACAGGATATGGTTGATACGAACTTCAAGTTTTATAAACGGATCACAGACGACCGCGAGTTCTCCAAGTTCTTTTTGGACTGGCTCTTTGATCGGTTTCGAAAGAGCCTTAAGGGTGAAACTCATTTAAAAAACGAGCGGATAGAATAAAGAATAAGACCCCCTCATCCATTACGACATCAAATCCTGCATAGGGCTGGGAGGAGGGGATATGTTTCTCAATGATGTAAAACACATGAGTGACAAGGAAATACTGGATGAACTTCAGGCCATTGGAATATCGCAGATTAACTGGACCTCCTCCCTTAAGAATGGAACAGGTGGTTAAGTCCATGAAAATTGGCAAAAACGATCCATGTCCCTGTGGAAGTGGGAAAAAGTATAAGAAATGTTGCTAAACAAGGAGACTCATTAAGAATAGAATCCTTCAAATGATATGCTTGCTCAAGGGTGTTTCATTGTAGGATGGTTTCCATAAAAATGGCTGATGTGAGAGGAGAAAGAAGATGAATGAAGGGGAGCACGCGCTTGCGGTTTTTATTGATTTTGAAAACCTTGCCCTTGGCTTCAAGGGAAAGAAAGATAAAAAGTTTGAAATCCAGAAGGTCTTAAATAGGTTAGTGGAGAAGGGAAAAATCATCAGTAAGAAAGCCTATGCCGATTGGATCGAGTATGCGGAGTATAAGAAACCCTTTCACGAAGCTGCCATTGAACTGATCGAGATTCCCAAACGAAGCATCACAGGGAAAAACTCTGCAGATATCCGACTCTGTGTAGATGCCCTTGACCTCTGTTACTCCAAGGAACATATTGACACCTTTGTCATTGTTTCTGGTGATAGTGACTTTTCACCTCTTGTCTCCAAACTCAAGGAGAATGGAAAGAGGGTGATTGGGCTTGGGATGAAGGAGTCAAGTTCCCATCTTTTAATCGATAACTGCGACGAATTCATCTACTATGAAGATCTGGAAAGCCCCTTAGGCACTCCTCCCAAGATTGAAAGAGACCTCCCTGAGAAGAAAAGAGAAGCCTTTCAACTCCTGGTTGATTCGGTGGTGGCTCTGGTCCGTGAGAATAAGGAAGTCCTCTGGTCCTCACTGGTAAAAGAAACCATGAAAAGAAAGAGGCCTTCTTTTAATGAGTCTTACCATGGTTATCGAACCTTTAGCGATCTTTTGGAGGATGCAGAGAAGGAAGGAATCATCCGTCTCCGAACGGATTCGCGTAGTGGCACCTATGTGATTGTGGGTTTTGGTAAAGAGGAGAAAAAGACAGAGGAAGAGGAAAAGAGGAAAGAGGAAAAGACCCAGAGAGGAAGGACAGTCCAGAAGGCCAGAGGAATCCAGAGATCGAAATGGCGCTCAAGGCCGAGGAGGAAGGAACCTCTCCAGCCTTCTTCAGTCGTTTCTGAAACGTTAACGCCGGAGTCCTCTTCCAGTTCAGAATTCGATCCTTTGAATGAACCTCGATGAATCCTAAAAAGCACTGGGGCAATTTTAAGCCACTCATTCCCCTACTCTCTTTTATCCTCTTTGGACTCCTTCCAAATCTTTCCCTTGCTTTTTGTGACCTTGGCATTCCAGTCCGAGAAGCCATCTGCTGGAAAACCTTTGTTGGTCCAGGAAAAACAGGAAAGTGGGACACCATCTATCTCTCTTTCGGCCAATATCAAGCCCCACTCTTTCTTCTCTCGGTCAACCCCGATACCAAAGAGGTCCGTCAGTTCAAAGGGCCTCTCTCCTCAGAAATGGGTTCCTGGGGATTCACCTTCGATCGGGAGGGACGAATTTATCTTGGAACTTATTATGGAGCCCACCTCCTCCGTTTTGATCCCAGGACAGAGCAGTGGGAGGATCTCGGTCAACCTGCAGGTGAAAAGGAATCCTTCATCTGTTCTCTCACCACCGATCCCGATGGAAAGGTCTGGGGTGGAACCTTCCCTTCGGCAAAACTTTTCTCCTATGATCCAAAGACTGGTCTCACACAAGAATTTGGCCGAATGGATCCAGACCAATTCTACTGTTATCCCATTGCAGGAGAGGATGGTCTGATTTATTGCTCGATTCAGTTTGAAAAGATGAATATCGTCGTCTTCGATCCAAAAAGTAAGACTAAAACTTCCCTCCTCTCTCCAGAAGAGAGAAAAGCAGGACGAATCCGTTTAATCAAAGGAACTGATGGAAAGATTTATGCAAAAATTTCTCCGTTAGAGAGTTGGTTTCGAATTGAGGAAGGAAAAAGATTAATTCCTTTTTCTGAGTCCAATATTCCTTTTCCTCTCTATCAGAATCTTCCCGATGGCAGGGCCTTTTATCTTGTAGATCATAAGAGGATAAGAATTCAAAACCCTGAAGATGGGGGATGGAAAGAAATCCCTCTCCACTATGAAGCCTCCGGTTCTTGTATCTTTACCCTTGCCGTGGGTCCAGAGGGTCGAATCTATGGAAGCAGTATGCTCCCGTTAAGGCTCTTCGTTTTCGATCCCGAAAATCTATCTCTCCTGAACCTCGGACGGGCGGCCTATTCCGATGGTGAGATATATTCGATGGGAACCTATAAGGGAAAACTTTATCTCTGTTCCTATCCAGAAGGAAGGCTCTCTGTTTATGATCCCAACAAACCCTTACGGTTCGGTCAAGATGACGAGGCCAATCCAAGGGATCTGGGGCCTATGGGAGAAGGACAGTATCGACCGAGGGCCATGGTGGCCGGTCCCCATGGAAAAATCTACATTGGAGGATACCCCGACTATGGCCAATTGGGTGGGTCACTCAGTATTTACGTTCCGGAGAAAAAAGAAAAAAGAAAAAAGAAATTATCGCCACCTCATTGAGAATCAAAGCATTGCTTCTTTGGCCTATATCGAAAAGTTGGATCTTCTTGCGATAGGGAGTTCTATTCGGGGAGGAAGTGGAACCCACCCCATTGAAGAGGTAGCAAAGCTCGGCCTTTGGGACCCAAAAGAGGAGAAAAAGATTTTTGAGACTATTCCCGTCTCAGGGGCGAAGACCATTCTTTCTCTTGCAGTGACCTTTGATGGATTGCTCTATGGAATTACAGACAATCAGAAGGTTTTTGTCTTTGATCCCGAGAGAAGGGAAGTTAAAAAGGTATTGAGCCTCGAATTTGAAAAACCCTTAGAAGTGAGCCTTCAGTTAGGACCGGATCAGAAGCTCTATGGATTGGCTAAAGAAGCGATATTTACCATCGATCCCAAGAAGGATCAAATCTATTTGATAGGCACCCCACCTTCTCCGATCACTTCAGGAATGGCCATTAGAGGCTGGAAGATCTATTATGGATCAGGCCCCCATCTTTATGAATTTGAAATTCCTATTGCTGAGACCAAACGTGTGGATTAAAGTTTCCTAATCAACTCTCATTCATCAGAAAAAAACGGATTGGGAGATGAAATGCTTTATCTTATTTTCCTGCTCTCTGAGAAGATGATGCGCTTCCTCAATCGAAATCGGTTCAAAGCGGACCCGATCTCCTGGCTTCAACTGTGCTACCTTAGGGAGATCCGTTGAAATCACTGTCGCAATCTTTGTATAACCTCCCGTAACTAACTCTGTAAGAATGATGATGGGTTTCCCATCTCCAGGCACTTGAATGGAACCTGGGATCAAGCCCTCTGAAATGATTGATTCTTCCACATCGGGTTGTCTCTCAATTTGAGGTCCATCCAACCGAAGACCCATTCGATCGCATTGGGGAGTGACCCGATAGAGAGAGGAAGAGAAGGTTTTCATCCCCCTTTCGGTAAACTGATCGTCTTGAGGTCCAAGGATTACTCTGAGGATCGCCTCTTTTTCAATGGAAGGAATAGCCTCCTTTGGAAATCGAAGTCCCAGCCTGCCCCAAGAGACTGGAACATCAGAGGTAAAGAGGATGTCTCCACGTCTCAGGGGTCTTCCCTCATAGCCACCAAATTTTCCTGATAGGTAAGTGGATTTACTCTCCATTAAAGGAGGGACATCAAATCCTCCGCAAATGGCCAGATAGGCTCTACATCCTCTTCGGACACCTTTAAACTCAATGAGGTCTCCTTCAATGACCAGATGTGTCTTCCACATTTCAAGTCCTTCCCCATTCAGAGTGGGAGAGAGATCTCCTCCCGTGATGGCAATAACGATCTCCCGTAAGACTTTCAACTTCAAACCCATCAGGGTTATTTCAAGACAGGCATTGCCCTCTGGATTGCCCACCAATAAATTTCCAACCCTAAGAGAAAAGGCGTCTAAGGCACCAGAAGGAGGAACACCAAACTGGCTGAATCCGTAGCGACCCAAATCCTGAACCGTGGTTAGAACTCCGGGTTGTAATACTTCGAGGGAAGGAATTTGTTTCATTTTTAATACAATAATTATTTTTTTCACTCTTCCATTTGAGAGTTATCTTTCCCCCATTCTTTAAACTCGTTTTCGCTGATAGGATAGAACTGAACAAGATCCCCCATTTGGAGAAGAGAGGGGGGCTCTTTATTTGGGTCAAACATCTTCAGAGGAGTTTTGCCGATCAGCCGCCATCCGCCCGGGCTCTCCATGGGGTAGATGCCGGTCTGTTTCTGGGCAATCCCCACTGAGCCTGCAGGCACAGAGAGCCTTGGCGTTTTGAGCCGTGGGATCACGAGTGCGTCAGGGAGCTCTCCCATGTAGGGGAAACCAGGCATGAAGCCAATCATGTAGATGTGATAGGTGACGCTGCAGTGAAGTCGGATCACTTCTTCTGGCGTCATCTCACAATAGGTTGCGACCTCTTCTAAATCTGGCCCATAATGGCTACCATAGACCACTGGGATGCGGGTCAGATTGGGTTGGGGGAGATCAATCTCCTCAAGTCCTCCCTCAATCTCCTTTATCTTTCTTTTTAGGTCTTCTAAGGAGATGATCAGGGGATGGTAAACGATGAGTAGAGAGCGGTAGGTTGGAACTGTTTCAATCACTCCCTCTATTCTTTCTCGCTTGATGGCAAGACTCATTCTCCTTACCTTCTGATTGATTTTTAGGCTAATTTCATCTCCAAACTCAAGGAGCAGTCCTCGATCACCCATGAGTCTAAAGAGTATCTCTGGATAGAGTGCCATCTCTTAAAATTTTAATTTAGGTTTAGAATATTTTGAATGGTTTTATTTCTCCAAACTCTAAACGGATGGCTCCTAACTTAAACGAAATGCCTCATGGCAATCACTTCCACACCTGAAGCCTTTAGTTCTTCTCGGATCCTTTTAACCATTTGAACCGCAGAAGGATTATCCCCGTGAACACAGAGCGTGTCCGCTTTGAGCTCGATTTCCGTTCCCTCGATAGAAACCACTTTTTCCTCCAGAGCCATTTTTAAAGCCCTCTGGGCAACCAGTTCATGGTCATGGATGACTGCCCCCTTTTCTCTCCTTGAAACCAAAGAGCCATTTTGATGATAGGCTCGGTCCGGAAAAGCCTCAAAAGCAATCCGGATGCCATGGCGTTTCCTAATCTCGAGAAGGGGTTCTCTCTGAGAAGAAGCAAGCACCACCAATATCAATTCTGGATCCACTTTGACCACTCCTTCTGCGATGGCCTCCCATATCTTTGGATTGGCCACAGCCATATTATAAAGACTCCCATGAGCCTTCACGTGTTGAAGCTTCATTCCCTGAGAACGGGCAAAGGCCCAAAGGGCCCCTGTTTGATAGATGACGTAGTCCTGAATCTCCTCAAGAGTGGCGTCCATATTTCTTCTCCCAAACCCCATGAGGTCTGGAAATCCTGGGTGGGAACCAACCTCGACTCCATGCTGTTTGGCTAAGGCCACAGTCTTCCTCATCACCCCTGGGTCGCCTGCATGATAGCCACAGGCGATATTGGCTGATGTAATATAAGGAATCACTTCTTCATCCAGCCCTAATTTGTAGGTACCGAAGCTCTCCCCTACATCTGAGTTCAAATCCATTTTTATCTTTTTGTTCATCCGAGCCTCCTTCTATCTATCAGACTGAATTAACTGGGAAAGTGGTTTCTACATAACCTTCCCGTTTGGAATAATTCTCTTTTGAAAAGATGATTCCTCTTGGATATCTCCTGGGTTGGACTGAATTGTATCATATCGATATGAAGAGAGGTAGAGTTTTTTCATTCGGGTCTATATGATCTCCCACCAGACACTGGGGACTACTTATCTTTAGACCTTTAACTTTTATTTTCTATGCAAAATATGTTATAAAATTAAGGTTTAATTTTTATGACATAGCCAAGGTCTCAGGTATTACACTAAAACAATTTGAGAAATGACTTTGATCGAGGAGATTAGATGAAAAGAACCTATCAACCCCACAACCTGAGAAGGAAGAGAACCCATGGTTTTTTAAAAAGGATGTCAACAAAAGCAGGCCGAAATGTATTAAAACGAAGGAGAATGAAGGGTCGGAAAAGGTTAACTGTATAAATATAACCTTCTTAAGACAAGAATAAAGGGGTGTGGCAAAGGGAGAATTTGGTTTTAAAAAGAAGGAGAGGATCATTCTCTCCAGGGATTTTAAGAGGGTCATGAGGTTGGGAAAGAGACAGGCCTCAAGGAACTTTATCCTCTTTACGGCTGAAAGCAAGCATCCGTTTCATCGCTTAGGGATTGTCGCAAAGAAGGAGATTGGACCAGCCACCTTCCGAAACCAGATTAAAAGATATATTCGGGAATTTTTCCGTCTCCATAAACATCAGATCAAGGGATGTTTAGACATTATTCTTTTAATTAAAGCGAATTGCTCGATTCATTGCTACAAGGAAACAGAAGAAGAACTCAAGAGGCTTCTCAGTCTATGAAAAATGGGATTATTCAGAAAATAGCCCAAGGAGGAATCCTCCTCCTCATCAAAATATACCAACATACCTTCTCCCTTCTTATTGGGCCCTCCTGCCGTTTCACTCCCTCATGCTCCTCTTATGCCTTGTTATCGATCGAACGGTTTGGCACAATAAGGGGGATTGGACTTACCATCAAAAGAGTGATCCGATGCCATCCTTTCCATCCTGGTGGATACGATCCTGTTCCAGAAGATAATTAAATTAGGAAGGAGTTTTAGGACAAAGAATTATGGATAAAAGAGCTATCTTAGCAATCATCTTAACCTTTTTGGTTATTTTTGGATGGAGTATTTTACAATCAAAACTATTTCCTCCTAAACCTCTCCCTCAAGAACCTCCAACAAAGCCTTCTATTGGAGAGAAAGAGATTCCCAGAAAAGTCGACATTCCTAAGGAGATAAAGCCCGCCAAAGAAACTCCACCCACCCGCACCTTCAAGCCTATTTTAAAGAGAGAGGTGAGCGTTGAAACCCAAAATTTTATTGCAGTGCTCACTTCGGATGGTGCAAGAATCAAACATTTTAAACTTAAAAAATATAAAGATAGGGTTGAACAGTCAGCCTTTGCCTCTAAGGTGCTAAGATTTTTTCAAGGCCTTTTGGGTAAGGAAGTGGAGGAGGTAAAGAAGCCAGAGCCCCTTGATTTGATCAATACTGAGGGGGAAAGCCTTCCTTTGAAGACTACCTTGAAAGGTTTTTCTTCCGAAGAGGGTTGGGAAGTAGATAAAGAACAACTTCGGTTGCTAAACCCGGGTGAGACTGGGGAGGTTACTTTCGCCAAGATATTTGAAAATAATTTAAAGGTCTTCAAACGATATCGATTTAACTCTGAAAAATATTTTATTGACCTTGAAGTAGAGGTAAAGAATGCTTCTTTAAATGAAGTGACCACCCAAGTAGGGGTTGAATGGGTTGGAAAGATAGAGTTGGAGAAATTGGCTGACGAAGGGAATAAAGACTATGGGCTGAAGTATGCCTTTCTCAAGAATCAAAAGGTAGAGCGAAAAGATCTTGGAGGGGGAGGTTCAGCCGGTTGTACCCCTGGATGCGGGAGCGTCAAGAGAAAGATCGAGCCCTTTGAGTCCTCTTTCCAGGGTGGAATCAGATGGTACTCCTTCGAGGGTGAATATTTTACAGCCCTCCTCATTCCACCCTCTTCAGAAAAGAACCTTATGCTCACAGTCAAGGGAAGGGAAAAGAATATTCTGGAGACCAATCTCATCACCTCTCCCTTTTCTGTTGAGGCCAATGGTTCATCGAAAACCCCATTTCGCATCTACCTTGGACCCAAAGAGACTGGTCGATTGAAAGAATTAGGTGTCTCTGCAGAAAAGTTGGTTGATTTCGGGTTCTTCACTATCATTGCTAAACCTCTTTTATGGTTTTTAAATCTCACCCATGGCCTAACAAAAAACTTTGGGATCGATATCATTATTCTCAGCATTCTCATCAAAATCATTTTCCTTCCCTTAACCCAGATCAGTTTTAAATCGATGAAGGAGATGCAGAAGGTCCAGCCTGAGATGGCCCGACTCAAAGAAACCTATAAGAACGACAAGGCAAGGCTTCAGCAAGAAATTATGCTCCTCTATAAAAGGAGGAAGATTAATCCCATGAGCGGGTGCCTTCCCATGCTCATCCAGATTCCTGTTTTTATCGCCCTCTATAACGCCCTCCAAAATGCAATCGAGATGAGACATGCTCCTTTCTTTCTATGGATTAGAGATCTTTCAGCCAAAGACCCGATCTATATCACCCCGCTCATTATGGGGGCCTCTATGGTGATTCAGCAAAAGATGACCCCTACCGCCGCTGACCCCACACAAGCCAAAATGTTTATGCTGATGCCAATTATGTTCACCTTCCTTTTTCTCAATTTTCCTTCTGGTTTGGTTCTATATTGGTTGGTGAACAATCTTTTATCCATCGCCCATCAGTACTATTTAAATAAGAAAGGATGATCGCTCAATTTGGAAGAAGCAATCGAGATTGGAAAGAGATTTCTTACTGACCTGTTAAAGGCAATAGGGGTAAGCCCATCGATAAATGGAGTTTTAAAAGAGGGAAACCTTTATTTTGAACTCAGGGGAGACAAAAAAGGAATCCTCATCGGAAAGTATGGCCGGACACTTGATGCCCTTCAGATGCTCCTCAACCGAATGATTCAAAAGGAGGTAAAGAGACCCATTAGGGTGATCCTCGATGTGGATGAGTATCGAAAGAGAAGGACTGAGACCCTAACAAAAATGGCTTTTCGCTTAGGAGAGAAGGCAAAGAGATCAGGCAAGCCCTTGACCATAGGTCCTTTCAGTGCTCACGACCGAAGGGTCATTCATATGGCCCTAAAGGAAGATCCTTCGCTCAGGACAGAAAGCATTGGGGAAGGAGATACAAAAAAAATTACCATCATTCCAAAAAGATAAAAAGGGAGATCGCATCATTCCTTTTGAAAGAAGAAACTCATCCAGTTCATTAAAAGATCTCTCCCATATCGATAACGACACCATCGCTGCCATTGCAACCCCCTTTGGCGAAAGTGGAATAGGGATTGTCCGCATTAGTGGCCCATTGGCAGAAACCATCGCAAAGAGACTGTTTAAACCGAAAAAGATGGAATCTCAACTTACCTCCCACCATTTTCATTATGGGGAGATCATCGACCCCTTTAGTGGAAATCCTATTGATGAAGTCCTCCTTGTCTTGATGAAATCTCCAAAGACCTATACAAGGGAAGACATCGTTGAGATTCATTGCCACGGAGGATATTTCATTCTTCAAAAGGTGTTGGAGATGGTCTTAAGGGAGGGAGCAAGGTTGGCCCTGCCAGGGGAATTTACAAAGAGGGCCTTTCTAAATGGTCGAATCGATCTTACCCAGGCTGAGGCAGTCATTGACCTGATTAGAGCCAAAACCATGGCAAGCCTTGAGATTGCTAATCAACAACTTCGAGGTATCCTTTACAATGAGGTGAGAGGGCTTAAGGAAAGGTTGGTTAACTATTTGACCTTCATTGAGGCCCATATCGACTTTCCAGAAGAGGAAATTGAACCAATTTCATTAAAAGAGATGAAAGAGGATTTTTTTAGAATGATTGAGGAATTGGCAAAATGGGTTGATTCCTTTCAAGAAGGAAAGATCTTTCGAGAAGGGATCTCTTGCGCTATTACGGGAAAGACCAATGTGGGAAAGTCAAGCCTTCTTAACGTCCTTCTTAGAGAGGAACGGGCGATTGTAACCCCATATCCCGGTACAACCCGCGATGTGATTGAAGAAGTAATTAATATTAATGGAGTTCCACTTCGCTTGATGGACACGGCTGGATTGAGAAAACCTACGGATTTCATTGAAAAGGAAGGGGTGAAGAGGGCAAAAGAGAGGGTTTCGGATGCGGATCTTGTTCTTCTGATGATTGATGGAAGTAGAGAGATGGATGAGGATGATTTGGAAGTATTCGAGGAAGTAAAAAATAAAAAGAAGGTGATCATCATCAATAAGATAGACCTTCAACAGAGAGTTTCTATTGAAGGGGTGAGAAGATGGCTCTCGCAAGATCCGATCGTTTTAATATCCTGTTTGACTGGGCAAGGAATTGAGGATTTAAAAAAGAGTATTTATAATTCTTTAATCAATCGGGAGGTGAGAATATCTCCAGAACACTTAATCGTTGCCAATATTCGGCATAAGGCCGCTCTTTCTCAGACGATGGAGAGCCTTAAGAAGGGATTAAGTGGTTTAGAGGGAGGGATTCCTCTTGAATTCATCGCATTTGAGATTCGTTCTGCCCTTGACTCCCTTGGAGAAATGGTTGGAGAGACGACGAGTGAAGAGGTATTAAATCGTATTTTTGAACAATTCTGCATTGGTAAATAGTTGATTGAAATCTTTGAAGTTATCTCCTAAAAAAGGTATGTTTTGAAGCTTATCTGACCATCTATATTAGTCAATGTTGCAATTTTTTGATTTTATTAAAAAAATTTATTTTCTCAAAAAAAGGGCTGGCTAAGATGTTTCATGTGAAACATTTGCCTCATATCCTCCTCATCAATCCCTGGATTACTGACTTTGCGGCATATAATTTTTGGGTTAGGCCACTTGGCCTTCTATATATTGCTGGACTTTTGAGAAGATATGGGTTTCAGGTCACATTCATTGATTGTCTCGATTTTTTTGTTAAGAGGAAAGAGTATCGGGATGGAAAGTTTTACAAATTAAAGATAGAAAAGCCCAAGCCCCTTCAGTCGGTCCGTCAGAATTACAGTCAATATGGGATTCCAGAAGAGATTTTTAGAGAGAGGCTTTCTTCTATTAGCAAACCAGATGCGATCGGTGTCACCTCGGGAATGACTTACTGGTACCCTGGGGTGTTTAAGACAATCCAAATAGTGAGGGAATTTTTTAAAGAAACTCCCATTCTTTTGGGTGGGATCTACGCAAGCCTCTGCCACGAGCATGCCAAAAGGTATTCAGGGGCTAATTATGTTTTGGATCGATTCGATGAGATAGATGCACTGAAATTTTTTGCAGAAGTAACTGGGACTACCATTCTTATTCAACAAACCCTTCCTCTAAGACAGGGCCAAAAGGCTTCATCTTTACAACCGGAACTTCAGAGCGAGACTCTTCCTTATCCTTCTTTTGATCTCTATCCTCAATTGGATTACACATGTATAATGACTTCAAGGGGGTGCCCATTTCGATGTACCTATTGTGCTAGTCCATGGCTATCGAAGGGGTTTTTAAGAAGGGACCCTATCAAAGTGGTCGATGAGATTCACTACTGGACAACCCATTACAAAATCCATAATATTGCCTTCTATGATGATGCCCTACTGATGAATGCCTCTGAATATTTTATTCCGATGGTTAAGGAAATCATTCGAAGAGGTATTCAATGTAATTTCCACACTCCCAATGGATTACATATCCGAGAGATTGATCAAGAAGTGGCAGATCTTCTTTTCCGAGGAAACTTTAAGACCATTCGTTTAGGGCTTGAAACATCCAATAAGGCGACACAATTGGAAACAGGCGGAAAGGTAGAGAATCAACAATTCCGCCAAGCAGTCAAATATTTAAGAAAGGCAGGATACTCTAATTACGAGATTGGAGTCTATATTATGGCTGGTTTGCCAGGGCAAAGGGTTGAGGAGGTTGAGCAGAGTATCGAATTTGTGAAAGATTTAGGTGCAAAACCTTTTTTAGTTGAATACTCACCCATTCCTCAAACGCCTATGTTTGAGAAGGCTAAGAGGTCTTCATCTTTTGACTTAGAAAATGAGCCGTTATTTCATAATAATTCGCTTATCCCTTGCCAATGGGAGGGGTTTACGATGGCAGATTATCGAAAGTTGAAACTAAAATTGAGGGAATATTATGCAACAATTTGAAATCATTAAAGATATTTTTATAATTGGGGGTCCAGAAATAACGGATCATCGTGATGGGTGTATCTATCTACTAAATTTAGGGGAACTGATATTAATCGATACTGGGGCAGGTTGGAGTGTAGATAAAATTATTAATAATATCAACTTATTAGGATTTAATCCAAAAAACTTAACAAAGGTTTTCCTCACTCATTGCCATATTGACCATATTGGAGGTGCGCCAGAACTTAAGAAGAGATTTGGTTTAAAAATATTTATTCACCTATTGGATGCCCCTCCAGTTGAGAAGGGAGATCAAATACTTACAGCAGCAGAATGGTATCAGACCACATTTCCCCCAACTCAAGTGGATGAGAAATTTAATTCCTCAGAAGAAATATTAGAAATTGGGCAGCAGATAATCCATTGCCTCCACACACCTGGTCATACACCCGGATCAATTTCCATTTATTTGGATCGAGATGGGAAAAGAGTCCTTTTTGCTCAAGACCTCCATGGGCCACTCCTTTCCGAATTTGGATCAAACCTTGAAGATTATGCTCATTCCACGAAGACGCTATTGGAACTTAATGCAGACATTCTCTGCGAAGGGCACTTTGGAATCTTTAAAACAAAGAAAGAAGTGAGGAATTATATCCTCTCCTACCGCCGTCAATATGGGATTGAATGATTAATTCTTTCGAACCTTGGGAGAAGCCTTCTTTTTTAATTTTTGTTGTCTAATTTTCGAAAGGCTTTTTAGTTCACATCCCACCTATTTTGCATCCTGACCCATAAGAGATTGGAGAGAGGTGAGTTAAAACAATTTCAGCATAAAAAGGGGAAACATCTTAATTAGTTTGTTGCTCTGGCTCCAGTAATAGATCCTGATTTTGTGGGTCTAAGATAGGCACCCCAATAACTCAGGCCTACAAATACAACCCCACCAATAATGTTGCCAATGGTCACTGGTAACAGGTTATTCAGAAAAAAATTAGTCCAGGTAAGATGATTCAGGTCAACCCCTGGAATATTTGACATCCCCGCTAAGTGGCTCAGCAATATTCCAGTGGGAATAAAGTACATATTCGCTACGCTGTGTTCAAAACCGATAGCAACGAAGGCCATGATAGGAAAGAAGATGGCAAATATCTTACCGATGGTTTGGCGAGAAGCAAGAGCCATCCAAACAGCTAAACAGACCAACCAGTTGCACCCGATTCCGCGCCAGAGCGCTTCACCAAAACTAAGGGTTACTTTATTGTAGGCAATTTTTACTGCGGCTGCGCCTAATGCCCCATCACCCGTCTTCCATAGCCCCGAAAAGTAGAAAAGAAGGGCCAGAAAGATCGAACCAATGAAATTGGCCAAATAGACCACACCCCATCTCGTTAGCATATTATTGAAGGTAATCTCTCTGGCCATGACACTTGAAACCATTAAATTATTACCTGTGAATAGCTCTGCTCCTGCGATGACCACAAGCATCAACCCAACACTGAAGGTTGCCCCGGCAATGATCTTTGAAAAACCGATCCCCCATTTTGATGCCATATCAAACGTCACTGTGGTGGAGAGAAGACCACCAAAGGCAATATAGGCCCCTGCTAAAATGCCCAAAACAAAAACAGTTAACCAGGGGGAGGTGGCTTTAGCCACCCCTACGGATTGAGCTACAGTTTCAGCGATCGTCTTCGGGGCCTTGTCCTCCAAAGTAGGAACAGGAAATTGCCAAGACTTGACTATTTTTTCAAATCGTCCAATAACCTTTTTCTCTTCGGTCACTTTACGTCTCATTGCCCTCTTCACTACTTCAATTATCTCTTCGGGCCTGAAGGGCTTTGCCAAATAATCCATGGCCCCACGCTTCATTGCTTCCGTTGCACGACCCACGGTAGGATATCCGCTGATCATCACGATAGCGGAGTTTGGTGAGCGTTTATCAATCTCCTCCAAAACGTCCATCCCATCGAACCCTGGCATCATCCAATCGACTAGGATTACATCAAAATTTCTTTCTGAGACAAGATCAAGGCCTACTTTGGGATTGTCAGTCGTGGTTACCTCAAACCCTTCTGCCTCAAATATTTTTCTGCATGATTTCAAAACAATCTCCTCATCATCAATGATCAGCATTTTTTCTGCCATCAGACCCTCCTCTTTAAAACTATCTTAAAAATCTAAGGCACAACCTCTTGGTAATCCAGAAGACTCTCCTTTTCAATCGTTGCATTTGAATTGACAATTTTTATTCATTTCCTATTGGAAAGAGCTTCTTGCTTGACCGTTTTTCTATAACTTGGTAAATGGCCTTTATTAATTCATCAGGTCTAAAGGGTTTTGGGATGAAATGGTTGGCCCCCAGCTTAAGAACATCAGAAATGGTCTCTGGGGTAGGGTACCCACTCATTACAAGAATAGGAACTTCTGATAATTCTTTTTTGATCTCTCTCATAAGGTAGAGTCCATCATGTTTGGGCATCTTGACATCAATGAGCAAAAGGTCAAAGTTATATTTTTTAATCGCTTCCAAGGCTTCACCAGCACTGGAAACTGTGGAGACCTCAAATCCTTCTGCCTCGAGTATTCGTTTACAGCTTTTGATTACAATCGCATCGTCATCAACGACCAATATTTTCATTTCCCACGCTCTGTTCTTCAAAGGGGAGCCAAACCGTAAAAGAACTCCCATGGCCCACCTTGCTTTGGACCCAGATGGTACCTCCATGCCGTTCAACAATACCATAAGAAACCGAAAGCCCAAGCCCAGTCCCTTGGCCCACTTCCTTGGTAGTAAAAAAGGGATCAAATAATTTATCCAAATGTTCGGGAGGAATCCCACAGCCTGTATCGGTAACAGTGATCTCGATGCCTTTCTGTCCAGGCTTGCTTGCAGAAACCCCGATCCCTGTGGTCACCGTGATGCTCCCCCCAGGCTCAGTGGCATCCAATGCGTTGATAATGATATTAAGCAGGACGCTCTGCATCTGATTCCGGTCTATGGTGATCGCTGGTAATCCCTCTCCAGATTCAAAGCTTAAACTCACCCCTTTAATGAGTGCTTGATTTTCAACAAGTGAAATCACGTGGCGGACAAGACGATTGATGTCTGTGATTTCACGATCGAGTTCTGTTTGACGTGAGAAATCGAGAAGACCTTTTACAATCTTTCGAACCCGTTCGGTCTCTTGGGCAATTGTCTCAAGGTCTGAACGGACCTCTTCCGGGAGGTCTTTACGCTTAAGAAGCATGTGAGTAAATGTAAAAATTCCGGTAAGGGGGTTATTGATCTCATGGGCGACACCCCCTGCGAGCTTCCCAATACTTGCCTGTTTTTCAGACTGAAGGAGTTTAATCTCGCTCTCCACCTTCTGTCTCTTATCTCTCTCCTGTAAGGAAGCCAACATCTGTTGGAAGGTGTTCTGAAGCACACCAATCTCACTCTTTGAGATCGGTCCAATTTCAGGGGAGAGATTCCCTTGGGAGACTTGAAGGCTTGCTTTGATCAACTGTTGGACGGGTTTACTGATTCTGTTGGCAATGAGATAACCCAATCCAACCGCAAGAACCATCCCTGCCACCGTAATGATAACAAAAAGGGAAAGGGCCTTTCGACGAACATCCGCATATTTTGCCTCCAGGACACCTACATAAAGCATCCCCACTCTTTGACCGAAGATGTCCTCAATGGGCTCGTATGCCGTGATATACCAATCATTCACCACAAAAGCTCGGTCTATCCATTTCTTCCCTTCATTAAGGACATACTGTTTGACTTCCTCGGAGGCTATGGTTCCAATGGCTCGACTCCCATCCGGGGAGAGTACGTTGGTCGAGATGCGAATATCCTGGAGAAAGATGGTGGCGGTTCCAATACTCCGACCATTATAGATTTCATGTTGAAAAACTGTATCGCGAACTCGATCCACCATCTCTTCACTCCGATTAAGGAGCACTCCCCCATAAAGGGCCCCCAAAAATTGACCTGCTTCAAAAATTGGAATAGCGGCTGCAAGGGCCATCCCTGAGAGCTCTTCGCTTTCCGGTCTGGGGATGGCCATCTTCGTCGGAAGCAACTTAATTCTGGCGCGTTCCGCAAGTTCTGGGTTTTCGGCGAAAAGAAACTCGTGGCTGAGAATGACTGTCCCAGAGACAGCTACCCGTTTTTGAAGAACCAAATTTGCAATGGGATTAGGTGGCTGATTCCCTTTAGGTATTGAATTTGGACCAATCCGAGCGAGAGGTTTCCCTTCTTTCGTGACAACACCCATGAACTCTAACTCGGTCTGCTGGGCGAGGACCGTCAGCCTATCGATGAGTTTCTGAATATCGTGTTTCTCAAGAGCGGATCGGAAGACAGGGCCGATGGAGGTAATATTGAGGGCAACTTTCACCCCTTTGATACGGGAGAGATAGATTTCCCTTGCTGCATTTAGATCGAGTCGGATACGATTATAGGCTTCGTTGAGGACAGCCTTATAGAGGAGTTGGCCTCCAACTAAAAGGGAAACCCCACACCCAAGTAAAGAGACCACAAGGAAGCTAAGGATGAGTTTCGATCGGGTTGAATAGAGCAATATAAACTCCGAATTAGGCCTAAGTTAGGATGAGGAGGAAGTGGTTTCCATCAGGGCTTTTCGTCGTCTCAAAGCACGAGCCCTCTTTCTCTCAGCAAACTCAATTACCTTCCGATGGATCTGTATCCAGTCGCTCCGGGCCTTCTGAATAGAGGAATATTTTCTCTCTTTAATATATCCCGCAGCGATCGCACCTTTGTAAACCCAATTTCCAATCTCACTTCTGATCAGAACAGTGGTGTATCCCTCCTGGGAACCCAACCCTCCAAAGGAGATATCGGAGTATTCAGCAGAAAAGTCAGCACACACGAGACAGGCAGGTCTAGCAATGGAATCAATCTCCTCAAATGGAATATGAATGACCCTTCCATCTTTAAGATAAATGAAAAAATCCTCCTTCACATTTACTTTGACTACTTGTCTCATTTCAAATTTATACTTCTCCTGGAAAGTTTCCATCTGAAGATCACTGAATGAAAAGTTTTCCATACAGAAAAGCCCAAAAAAATACTTGATCACATCAGAAGGGACCACCTTGAGGACCTGCATCTTTCGAATGGTATGGATTTGACAGGGTGTCCCCACCATTGCCACTCTCTCCACCGCCCCCTCTCGCAATTCTTTAAGTTTATATATAGTAGGTGAATAAGTTGAGTATTGAACTCCCAATTGAGCCACATGAGTGGATTCATCATAGTGGGAACCCGCTGAAGAGATGATCTCTTCTCCAGTAGTCGCAAGCATGGGCGCTCTATGAAATGGACCATTGCTTCGGGAGACAAGGGCAGCATCGATCACATGGTGGTCCAAAAGATAGAGTAGGAGTGAGGTTACCACCCCTCCATCTGTACATTTTTCACCTACAAAGGGGTTGGTGGTTTGGGCGGATGTTAAATCCTTGAGGGCACCAATAGGAGGTTCCCAATGGGTCTTTTTCCTTAAATCCCCCTCCAGCTCGTGAATGTTTGGACAGATCATATAACAGATGCCACATTTGAGACATTTTTCTTCATCAGCAAACCTTGGGATTCCATCTGGCCCCACTTCCAAAGCCCCAAGGTTGTCTGCCGAGCAAAAGGAGACACAACCTCCACATTTTCCACAGAATGAATACTTTTGGACCTCTTCAATCAGATTGCGAAATGTCTTTACCTCGTTACCCATGTCATCCTCGAGTCGTTCAGGATTTTTTAATTCTTAATTATAACAGAAATCCATATATCTTCAAAGACTCTCTTCTTAGGGTTTTCATCTCAAATCTCTCATTTGAACTCGTTGCCAATTTCTCAAATAGGCAGGATGATAGTGAAATGAGAACCTTTTCCCTCTTCGCTCTCTACTTTGATCTCTCCCCCATGATCCTTAATAATCCCATAACAGACCGAAAGTCCCAACCCCACTCCCTTGACTGCCTGTTTTGTAGTGAAAAAGGCATCGAAGATTTTGTCCCTGATCCCTTCTGGAATCCCCATGCCTGTGTCCTGAATATCGATCAAAATCTTATTATCCTCCCTCCTTGTCTGGACAGTGAGGGTACCCCCCTTCGGCATGGCCTCCTTTGCATTTTTAAACATATTTAAGAGGACTTGTCTCATCTGATTGGTGGATGCCATCACCTCTGGGATCTGCTCATCGAAAAAGGTCTCAATTTTGATGTTCGATTCCCTCATCTGTTTATCCATCACTAAAAGGATTCCTTCAATTAACTCATTAATCCTAATGGGCCTCCTCGTCTCCTCTTCTGGCTTTGAGAAACTGAGCATATTCCTGAGCATCTCAGCCAATCTCTGGGCCTCAGATAGGGAAAGATCCAGAATCCTCCGCCGTTTACTGGTAGGTGGAATCTCTGTCTTGAGGAGTTCTAAGGTATTCATAATCCCGTAAATCGGATTATTTAGTTCATGGGCGATTTGTGAGGTAAGCCTGCCCATCGCTGCCAACTTCTCGGATTGGAGCAGGGCCTGCTGAATCTTTTGGAGTTCCCGTTCCATCTTCAATCTCTCCCTCAGATCTTTAAAAATCCCTACGCTGGCTACTTCCTTCCCTTTCTCATCATAGATGAGGGCTGCAGAAAGATCCCCCTCGACTAAATCACCGTCCTTCCTCTTATGGATGATGGGAAAGGAGGTCAATCTCCCCACTCCTCCGTAATCAGGGCTTCTAAGTTTTGACATGACCTCCTCCGCAACCCCAGGTTGATAGATGCTTCGGATATTCATCTTTCCAACCACCTCTTCCGCTTTATAACCTAAGATATTCTCTGCCCCTTTGTTAAATATGAGAATGTCACCCTTCATGTCTGTCACAATAATCCCATCGACTGAACTTTCAATCAGGTTCATTAAGAACTCATTGGTCTCCTTAAGTTCCTTCTCCATCCTCTTTCGATCAGAGATATCGATGTTTAGGCCCTCATATCCGATGGTTTTGCCCGCTTCGTCCTTAATCGCGGTTGCAGTGAGGAGAACGGTTATCTTTTCACCATTTTTTTTCTTGAATTCGACCTCGAAATCCTTCACAAAACCTGTTTTTTCAATCAACTGCTGGAAGGTCTTTCGATCATTGGGATTCACGTAGAGGTCTTTGGCAATGTCAATGTTGAGAAATTCTTCCTTAGAGGGGTAGCCTAAAATTTCGAGAAGGGCTTGATTACAATCAATAAAACGTCCCTCTTTAGTGCTAATAAAAAGGCCATGCCGAACCCTCTCAAAAAGTTTTCGATACTTCTCCTCCGAGGCCTTCAATTCCTTTTCAAACTTTTTTCTCTCCGTAATATCCCGAATATAGGCATAAGTCTTAATCCGACCATCGTCGGACCGGGTTGGAGCGACGCAGACCTCTGCATCTTTGATCTGACCCTGAGGGGTGGTAAGAACCATCTCCGTACAGACCTTTTCTCCTATTCCCTCTCCCTTCAAAACCATCTCCTCTAAGAATTCTTCATCCCTTTTCCCAATGAGCGAAAAAAATTCTTTTCCAAGAATTTGATCTTTTGGGAGACCAAGAATTTCAGAGGCCATGGTATTGGCAAACTCGATCCTTGAATCTTCGTCAAAGACAATAATCCCATCTTCTCCCATCTCTGCAATCTTCTCAAAACGTTTCGTGGCCTCACGAATCCTTCTTTCCATCTTCTTTCTTTCCGTGATATCTCTCAGATAGGCGTAAGTCTTGACGCCACCCTTTTCCATCCGTGAAATTGTAATACAGACCTCTACGTCCAATCTCTTTCCTTTCTGGGTCACTACTTCCATTTCCGTGCAAACCCGTTTGCTCTCATCCGTTCCCACTTCAGAATGCATCTGGTCAAGGTAACCAATATCTCGTTCGGTCAGAAGTTTACGAAAGTCCATCCCCAATAGTTTCTCTTTAGCATAGCCCGTCAGTTCAGAGGCAACCGTATTGGCAAACTCAATCTGATAGTTTTCGTCAAAGACGACAATCCCATCGTCCCCCATCTCTGCAATCTTTTCCAGACGTTTCATCACCTCTTGGAAGTCCCGTTGGGACTCTTTTTTCTCATACTCTCTTAGCCTTTTTTCGAGTTCTTGGATCTTTTTTTCCATCAATTCATAAGACAGAGGTTGTTCCATAAATTCAACCCCCTTTCTATTCTCATAAAGAAGAGTCTATAGGATAATCCTTAGGGTCAAATAAAAAGGTCTAACCCTCTTTCGTTACCCCAAACTATTTTATATTCCCTTGGAGGTGGGATGTCAAATTTTAATAGAAAAATTGGAAAGGTTATGATAAGAATAATAAAAATCCAATCCTGAGGAGAAGTTTATGAAAAAAGGCAGAAAGATGGGTTTTGTAGGTTCAGGGAATATGGGAGAAGCCTTGATCTCAGGTTTATTAAAGGCCAAATTTGTATCTCCTGAGCAAATGTTGGTTTTCGATGCGGATGGGGAAAGGCTGCAGTTTATTCAAAAGAAGTACGGGGTAAAAAAGGCTCCGAACAATAACCAAATTGCCTCCCAGTGTAATCCTATCCTTCTCTGTGTAAAACCCCAATCGATGAAGGAGGTGATTGAAGAGATGGCGGAGTCCCTGGATGCCTCGAAACTGCTCATCTCCATTGCAGCTGGAGTTCCCCTTTACGTCATTGAGTCCTATGCCCGGAAGCAACTTCGACTGGTCAGAGTAATGCCCAATATTGCTGTCCTTGTCCAGGAAGGGGCTTCTGCCATCGCCCCCGGGAATCTCTCCTCTGAGGAGGATATTCAATTAACCCAGTCCATCTTCAATTGTGTGGGAAAGTCGATTCTCGTCTCCGAATCCTTGATGGATGCGGTCACGGGGCTAAGTGGGAGTGGTCCTGCCTATGTCCTTTTAATGATTGAGGCCTTGACCGATGCAGGTGTCCACTTGGGCATGACGCGGACCCAGGCCTTTACACTGGCCAGTCAGACGGTAAAAGGTGCGGTAAACCTCCTCTTAGAGACAGGAGAACATCCTGCCCTTCTTCGAGAGAAGGTGACTTCTCCTGGAGGAACCACCGCGGCAGGTCTATATAAACTGGAGGAAGGAGGGTTTAAGAAAACCTTAATCGAGGCAGTGATAGCGGCCACAGAGAGATCTAAAGAATTAGGAGAAAAGATGAAGCAATAATCTACTTTCAAGGAGGAATAAAATATGTTTAAAAAGATTCTGTTCTGCACCGATTTTTCCGAAGATGCCCATTGGGCCTTCTCCTATGCACTCAATCTGGCGAAGAACTATAAATCCAGGCTTTTAATTCTTCACGTCACTCCCGAACCGGTTCATCCCGAACAACTCTCGATCTACCTCTCAGAAGAGAAATTAAAAGAGTTGAAAGTCTATCAGAAGAAGGAATTGGACCGCCAATTAAAGAGCCATTACTTAAAAAGGTTGGGAAGGGTTAAGAGTTATGAAATTTTAATCAAAGAGGGGGAGGCATTCCTTGAAATCCTTCAGACTGCTAAAAAGAAATCAGTGGACCTGATCGTGATGGGAACCCATGGAAGAACTGGCTTGGACCACATCCTCTTCGGGAGCACCGCAGAGAAGGTGGTCAGGAGATCTCCTTGTCCAGTGTTGACAGTCAGACTGCCTGGAAGAAAATTTGCAATGCCATAGAGATGAGAGAAAATCCTTTGGAGAAGAGGATCGATGTTCCGATATATCATCATAGAAGGACCCATGGGTGTAGGGAAAACGAGTTTAGCCAAACTTTTGGCCAAAGAGTTTAATGCCCGCCTAATCCTCGAAAAACCTGAGGAGAACCCTTTTCTCCCCCATTTCTATCGAGATCGAAAAAAATATGCCTTTCAAACTCAAGTCTTCTTTCTCCTGAGTCGTTTCCAACAGCAGAAGGAGATTGCCCAGCTCGATCTCTTTAATCAAATAACCCTCTGTGATTACCTCTTTGCCAAAGACCGGATTTTTGCCTCTCTTAATTTAGATGACCATGAATTGGCTCTTTATGAACAGATCTACCAACTTCTCACCGGGCAGATCCCTACTCCCGATTTGGTCATCTTCCTCCAGGCAAAACCTGAGGTTCTTCTCCATCGGATTAAATCGAGAAATCACCCCTACGAGAAGGAGATCGATTTAGATTATCTAAAGATGCTGACCGAGGCATACAATTACTATTTTTTTCATTATGAACAGACCCCTCTTTTGGTCGTGGATACGAGTGAGATCAATTTTATCGATCGGAAGGAGGATTTTGACCAACTGATCAGGGAGATCAAGCAGATGAAGAAGGGGACGTGGTATTTTATTCCAATGAAATCCAAATGAGAAGGGATTTTAAGAAAGATGAAAATTATTAAAAGCCCGCAAGAGATGTCCTCCTTTTCCTCACAGGCGAGGCAGATGGGTAAGACCATTGCCTTTGTTCCTACGATGGGATATTTTCACGAGGGTCACCTTAGTTTAATGAGGGAGGGAAGGAGGAGAGGAGATCTATTGGTCGTTAGCCTCTTTGTCAATCCAACCCAGTTCGGACCTTCTGAGGACTTTGAGAAGTACCCAAGAGATTTTGAAAGAGATCGGAAAATGGCAGAAGGCGTGGGGGTGGATATCCTTTTTGCGCCAGAGGCAATGGATATGTACCCTCCTGATCATCAGACGATTGTCAGGGTGGAGAAGGTTACCCAGGGGCTTTGCGGTCGATCGAGGCCCACTCACTTTCAAGGAGTGACCACTGTGGTCAATATGCTTTTCAATATGGTTAGGCCCCATATCGCTATCTTCGGCCAGAAGGATTATCAGCAACTGGTTACGATTAAGCAGATGGTGAAAGACCTCCATATGGAGATTGAAATTTTAGGGATGCCAACCATAAGGGAGCCAGATGGTCTGGCCATGAGTTCCAGAAATACCTATCTTCAACCGAAGGAAAGAGAAGCGGCCCGTTCGCTTTACCGTTCCTTAGAGAGGGCAAGGGAGCTTCTCGAGAAAGGGGAGCGGAGGGCTGAGAAGATCTTAAACGAGGTGGTTCAAATTCTTAGCTCCGAACCCCTTGTGAGGATAGATTATGTTCAACTCTGTGATGCAACCACCTTAGACGATATCGTAGAGATCAAGGGAGACGTTGTGATTGCGATTGCTGCCTTCGTGGGAAAAACAAGGTTGATTGATAATCTTCTTTATCGGTCTCGTTAAAAACCTTTAAAGAAAAAAGAAGCCTTTAACCTTTTCAAGATGGTTTTTCAAGGATTTCCTCTTTAGTGACTTCAACGGGAGTTTCCTTTGAGGCTGGCCTTTCGGGTTGCTTTTTCTCAGGCTCTTTTAACCCTCCCTTAAGGACCTCATTGGGTGGGGGTAATAAACCCTTTGCCCTCAGTTTTTTTCTCTTCTCCCTCCTTTTTCTTCTTCTGGCCAGTTCTTTCTCCCTCTCACGCCTTGGCATAATAACCTCCCTTTTTAGTTCTGGGTTTGGAGTTTCAATTGGAGAGACTTTGAACGGATTAAATTGGACATCTTGGCATTTGTGACAGGCGACTAATCTCCTCCATTGCCCTCTCGGTAAGAGAGTCAGCCTCTGACTCCTTCTCCGCAAATAGAGGAAGGCCAATCCGTATCTCCACTTGTGTTTTCAACCCTACCCTCCCACCATAACGAATGCCAACGGGGATAAAAGGAATTTTCCGTTTCAATTCCTCTTGAAACTTCAAGATCATCTGAATCAATCGACTCTTCCCTGACCCTACGCCTTTTCTAAAATAGGTCCCCTCTGGAAAGATCACAATCCTCTCCCCTTCTTTTAACAGGTTGAGAAGATATCTAAAGGAGTCCAACGTTTTAAGGGTTTGCTTCCGATCCACAGGGATCCCGCCTAAAAGAAAAAGATAATCACGAATCAATGGATATTCAAATAGTTCTTTCTTCGCTACAAAATAGAGCAAGGGCTTGAAGGCAAGACTGATGATGGGGATATCGGTCCAGTATTGATGCTTGGGGAGAATGACCAGAGGTCCCTCCTCTGGAAGGTCTTCTCTTTTTGACACTTCCAGATGATAAAAAATGGAAAAAACCAATTGGGCCACTCTTTTGGTCAGGCAATAGATCAGGGAGTTCCTCTTCATGGTCAGTAAGAATCTAAAAGGTCCTCTTTTGGAATGGATGGAAGAATCTCTTTTTTCATCAAATTCTTCTTGGCCTTTTTTGCAGCGGAGATTCCGGCCCTGAGGGCGTCAGAGTTCAATTTTTCTGTCCCCTTTGGAACACGACTAAGCACAGCCAGCTCCATGGACTTTCGAGAGACAATCGGGGTTAGTTGAGTCAGGGAGCCAAGGGCGATGATATTAGCCACGACCTCCCTTTTGAATTTTTCCCGGGCAATACGGGTGAAAGGAATCTGGTAGGCCCTGGGAGTGGGAAGTTGAGAGACAAAGGTTGAGTCCACCAGTAACACCCCGTCCTCCTTCAGATCAGGATAAAACTCATCACATGATTTCTGGTTCATGGCAAGCAGAAAATCGAGTTTGATGGCCTTGGGGTAATCGATCTCTTCGTCACTAATAATCACTTCAGATTTGCTCGACCCCCCTCTTGCCTCGGGACCATAACTCTGAGTTTGAGCCACATATTTTTTCTCGTAAATACCAACTGCCTCAGCCAAGATAATACCCATCAGGATCAACCCCTGGCCTCCTGAGCCACTCAGTCTAATTTCATATCGAAACCCCATCTCTATGCTCCTATTTCAGCCTTCGCCCGTTGCCGAATCTTTTCATACTCATTCTGATAAACGGGAAGCTCCTTATCCACCAATACACCAATCAGAATCTTATCCTCCAACTCCCCGGGCTTCATTTTTAAGGCCTTTTCCACAGGGACCGCGTGATCCCTCTGCCATTGCATCATCTCTACTGCAGACCCCAGACGATTTATCTTTCCATATTGAGTATGGCAGTGGGCGATCACCTCCACCACAGAGAAACCAGGTTTCAAAAAGGCCTTCTCCATCAGGCTATCCAAGAGTTTGGCATGATAGACTGTCCCTCTTCCTACAAATACTGCTCCGGCAGTCACTGCAAGTTCAGAGATCTTAAAGGCCTGTTCGATATTGGAATAAAGGGTGGTGGCTGACTTCATTCCATATGGAGTGGTGGGGGAGTATTGCCCTCCTGTCATCCCATAGATATGATTGTTGACAATGACTGCAGTCACATCTATATTGCGTCGGGCAGCATGAATGAAATGGTTCCCACCAATGGCCACCGCATCTCCATCGCCCATGATCACGGTCACCTTAAGGTTTGGATTGACAAGCTTTATCCCTGTAGCAAAGGTGAGGGCTCGGCCATGGGTCGTATGAAGGGTGTTGAAATCGACATAGACTGGAAGCCTTCCAGAACAACCAATCCCAGAGACCAACACCACCTCGTCTTTCTCCCATCCAATACGGTCAATGGCCCGAATCAGGGCGCCCAACATGATCCCTATTCCGCAACCTGGACACCAGACATGGGGGAATTTCTTGTCATGCCGAAGATATTTATGGATCAATTTGGTAATCTCGGCCATTAAAAACCTCCTCACAGAAGCCCTTGCTCATTTGCAATGAGTATTATGAGACAACCTCCATAATTCTGCTTAAAATCTCCCCGGGTGTAATGATCGTCCCATCAACCTTGTTAAGGGTTAAGACCTTAGCGACTCCTCGATTGACCCGTTTCACCTCTCTTGAGATCTGGCCCATATTCATCTCTGGAACGATCAGAACCTTTGAATGCTGAAGCACCTTCTCCACCGCAGTCCTCATAAAGGGCCAAATCGTGATCAGTTTAAGAAGCCCTACCTTTAACCCCTTCTCCCTTGCCTCTATGACAGCCCTCTTCGAGGAGCGAGCCACAGAGCCATAGGCAATGATCGTGATCTCCGCATCCTCTGTTTTGAAATATTCAGCCATCTGAATCTCGGCGAAATGCTGGCTGATCTTACGATGAAGCCTTTGGATAAAAGGTCCAATTTCATCGGGTCGGGAGGTAGGGAAACCGCGGATATCGTGAGTGAGCCCCGTAATGTGGTATCGATACCCTTCTCCAAAATTAGCCATTGGAGGCACGCCACTCGGAGTATCCTCAAAGGGGATATACCATTCAGGAGGCACGGTGGGTTTGACTCGGTTGAAGATTTCGATCTCACTGTCAAAAAGGGCTACCTTCTCACGCATGTGGGCCACCACTTCATCGATTAGAAGGATGACCGGATTTCGAAACTTTTCGGAAAGGTTGAAGGCTTTTATCGTCATTTCGTAACATTCGCTAACGGTCGATGCAGAAAGGACGATAATGGGATGATCTCCGTGGGTCCCCCACCTGGCCTGCATCACATCGCCTTGTGAGGGAAAGGTTGGAAGCCCTGTACTCGGTCCACCCCGCATCACATTGACAATCACACAGGGGATTTCTGCAATAATGGCAAAACCAAGATTCTCTTGCATGAGTGAGAATCCAGGCCCACTGGTAGCAGTCATCGATTTTGCTCCTGCCAAAGAGGCACCGATCACTGCTCCGAGGCTTGCGATCTCATCCTCCATCTGGATGAAGGTCCCATCCACCTGAGGAAGTCTCACGGAAAGTATCTCTGAAATCTCTGTTGCAGGAGTAATGGGATAGCCTGCAAAGAAACGACAGCCTGCTCGAAGCGCCCCTTCAACAATGGCCTCATTCCCCTGAAGTAATACTTCTTTCGGGCCCAATCCCTTCTTCTTCACTCTTGGCTGTTTCATCCCTTCTCTCAATCCTTTCTTCTACTTTCTTACTTCCTTCGGCCCTCTTTTCCACCGTAATGGCAAAATCTGGACATCGAATCTCACACCATCCGCAATTGATACATTTTTCAATATCCTTTACAAAGGGATAGCCTAATTCGTCTTTGTCCAATACGCCTGTTGGGCAGAAGGCGACACATATCCCACAGGCCTTGCACCACGCCTTATAGATGTCAATATTGACCTTTGGTTCTTCCTTCCTTTTCTTCGTTTCGACCAATGTTGACTCCGCGAAAAAAACTAAGTACTAATTTAAACTAAAATCAGAAAGGTTGTCAAAGTCTTTCAATGATTGCAGACGCAAATTCGGAGCACTTCACCCTCTTTGCCCCTCTCATCTGGCGGGCAAGATCATAGGTCACAATCCTTTCAGAAATGGTCTTCTCCAAACCCATTAAGATTCTTTTCGCAACCTCTTTCCATCCTAAATAATCGAACATCAGTGCTCCAGAAAGAATGAGAGAGCCTGGGTTGATCATATCTTGATTTGCATATTTGGGTGCAGTCCCATGGGTGGCTTCAAAGATCATCAAGCGATCTCCAATATTTGCTCCAGGCGCCATTCCAAGGCCTCCTACCTGAGCGGCCAAGGCATCGGACATATAGTCTCCATTCAGATTGGGCATGGCCAATATATCATACTCTTCAGGTCTCAAGACTACCTGCTGAAACATGGCATCCGCAATTCGATCTTTGATTAGAATCTTTCCCTCTGGAATCTTTTCCCTCCCTGTTGTTTCGATCTCATTTTCTATGACAATCTGATCGCCAAACTCTTCCTTGGCCACTTCGTACCCCCAATCCCGAAAAGCACCTTCTGTGAATTTCATGATGTTGCCTTTATGAACCAGTGTGACACTGCTCCGATGGTGAGAGATCGCATATTGAATGGCCTTTCTTACCAAACGTTTTGTACCAAACCGGCTGATTGGCTTTAGGCCAATTCCTGAATCCTCTCGAATCGTCAGGCCCATCTCTTTCTCAAGAAACTCCCTGACCCGTAAGGCTTCCGTTGAACCCTCCTTCCACTCAATTCCCGCATAGAGATCTTCTGTATTCTCCCGAAAGACTATAAGGTCTATCTTTTCAGGATGTTTTAAAGGACTGGGTGTGCCCGGGATATAACGAATGGGTCTGATGCAGGCATAGAGGTCCAGTTTCTGTCGTAAAAGGACGTTGATGCTCCGAATCCCTCCACCAACGGGAGTAGTGAGAGGTCCTTTAATACCAACCTTATATTCACAAATGGCCTCGATCGTTTCCTCAGGAACCCATTCCCCTTTTAGATGAAAGGCCTTCTCTCCAGCCAATACCTCCAGCCAGTGAACCTTTCTTTTGCCTCCATATGATTTCTCTACTGCAGAATCGAAGACCCGAACCGATGCCCTCCAGATATCCGGTCCTATCCCATCTCCCTCAATGTAAGGAATGATGGGTTGATCGGGGACAGTTAACGTCCCATTTGAGTGATAGTCAATCTTCTCTCCTGTCACCACTGACCTCCTTTTTTTGTCTTCCGAAAACCAAAGCGGTACAATTTCCTCCAAAGGCAAAGGAATTGGAAAGGACAACCCTTACCTCTTTTTGACGTGATCGTTGAGGCACATAGTCGAGATCACAATCTTCATCCCCTTCCTGATGAGAGAGCGTTGGAGGGATGAATTGTTCAACAATAGAAAGAACAGAGGCGATTGCTTCAATGGCTCCTGCAGAGCCCAAACAGTGGCCGACCATAGGTTTGATTGAACTCACAGGAATCGAATAGGCCTTCTGACCAAAAACCTTCTTGATCGAGAGGGTTTCTACTTTATCGTTAAGGGGCGTTCCAGTTCCATGGGCATTAATGTAGTCAACTTCCTCAAGGTTGAGGCCACTTTCTTTTATCGCCTCCATCATCACCCAGGCCTCGATGGTTCCGGATGGCTCTGGTGCGGTGATGTGATAAGCCTCTCCTCCTATCCCGTAACCTAAAAACTCTGCGTAGATTTTCGCTTCTCTTCTTTTTGCCTCCTCCAAATCTTCTAAGACCAGGATTGCTCCACCTTCTCCTAAGTTCATCCCCGCCCTTCTCCTGTCAAAAGGCTTACAAGGAGTTGAATCCATTGCCTTTAGGGAGTTAAACCCACCAAAGGTGAGTTCGTTTAGGGCCTCGCTTCCCCCACAAAGCGTCGCTTTGCACTTTCCATTCCGAATGAGATCTGCCCCATACCCAATGGAAGTCGCAGAAGAACTACAGGCTGTCGTCACCGTGAGCTTTGGGCCTGAAAATCCAAACCGGCCTGCAACACGGCTGGTGGTGAAACTTGGGATGAAAGGAAGGATGAGGGATGGGTTGGAGGTTCCCTTCAGGAGGATCTGGCGATGATAGATCTCTGCCTCCAGCATTCCCCCTGCTCCTGCTCCTAAACAGACGCCTATTTGATCAGAAGAGTAGTGGGATTGGATTTCTGATGCCCTCACTGCCTCTTCTGCCGAAATGAGGGCAAATTGATCTGTCCTTGAGATCCTTTTCAACTCTTTTCTTTCAAAGTATTCCTCGGGTCGATAATCCTTGATCTCTGCTCCAATTCGTGAAGGATACTTAGAGACATTGAAAAGAGCGATTGGGCCAATAGCAGTTTTCCCCTTCTTTAAAGATTGGCAAAATTCCTCCACATTCTTCCCTATGGAACAGAAGATACCCATCCCTGTAATGGCCACTCGCCTCCTCATTACCCTGACCATTTTAAAACAAAGAGACCCAAAATATCAAAACCCCCAACAATAATTTTCATAAAGGTAAGAGATTTGGGTTATAATTAATAAAATTGAAAGGATTAACCGGATGGCCCTTAAGAATATTTTGACGGTGGATGTGGAGGATTGGTACCATATCTGCGATATTGAACATATTCTTCCCTCATCTTTATGGGATCGATGCGAGAGTCGAATCTTAACCAATTGCGAAAGGATTCTTAATCTCTTCAGTCGATTTAGAGTTCGAGCAACCTTTTTTGTTCTCGGATATATTGCAGAAAAAAATCCAGAATTATTAAAGATGATCTTCCAGGAGGGACATGAGATCGCCTCCCATGGCTATGGCCATCTTCAGGTTTATAAACAGACGAAAGAAGAGTTTCTTCAGGACCTCCTTTACTCAAAAAATTTGTTAGAGGGGATAGTGGGAGAGAAGGTCGTGGGTTATCGGGCTCCCCAATGGTCGATTTGTGGAAGTCTTAAGCAGGCAGATTCTTCCCCATTGGGCTTTATGGCAAGGCCAGGACAAGGAAGAAGAAGTTCTTATTGGGCCCTTGATCTTTTAGTCCAGAATGGATTTTTCTATGATTCCAGCATTGCTCCGCTTCGTTTTATAGGCATTCCCAATGCACCCACCATCCCTTATCGACTCCTCACTCCCCATGGGGAGATTAGAGAGTTTCCGCCCCTCATCATGCCTTCTCCCTTTGGAAATCTTCCTATTGGTGGAGGATGGGGTTTTAGGATCTTCCCCTATCATAAGATCCAAAGATCGATTGATAAATATAACCAACAGGGTTACCCGGCTCTTCTCTTCTGCCATCCCTCTGATTTCGATTTCCGTCCACTTCCCATTCATCTTCCATGGATCAAACGATTCGTCTGCTATGGAAAGATTAGAACGACCGAGGAACGGATGAATCAGGTCTTGAGCGATTTTGAGTTTGGTTCAATCAGAGAGTTTCTATCTTCTGAAAATAATAAACTCCCTTTTCAGAATACCCCTTTCTCTTTTTCCCCTAAGGGAGAAGGATAAGGTGAAAGGAGAGAGAAGAAGCCATGAATAATTTCAGAAAGATCTGTGTTCTCATCCCTGCCCATAATGCTCAAGATACGATTGGCCCCGTTTTGGAGAAAGTCCAATCCCTTGGGTTTGATACCATCGTGGTGGATGATGGATCCACCGATCAGACAAAGAGCGTTGGACTCAAGTATAGTATCTCTCTCTTAGAGCACACCAAAAATCTTGGGAAAGGAGTAGCCCTCAGAACCGGCTTTCAGTATGCCATTGAGAAAGGGTATGAATTGGTCATCACACTGGATGCGGATGGTCAGCACGATCCCAGGGAGATTCCAAACCTTCTTAAAGTCTACGAGCGTGTCAGACCCGACATTCTCATTGCCTCAAGGTTTGGAGAATTTGACAGGATGCCACGGCTTCGGAGGTTCTGGAATCGGTTGGGGGCAAGGGCCGTGTCTCGCCTTTGTCACTCCGATATTACGGATAGTCAATCCGGGTTCCGTTTGATTCGGGTTGAGGTGTTAAAGGCGGTGGATCTCACTACCACTGGGTTCGAAATGGAGATGGAACTACTGATCAAGGCTTGCAAAAAAGGGTTTGGTGTGTTAAGTTTTCCAATCATTACTCCAAGGATTGATGGAACCCCTTCCAGTCACTTCAGACCTGTAGTCGATACATGGTTGGTTTGTAAAGTATTTCTGCGGGGGCTACTCTGGTGAGGAGGGTGAATGGATTTTTATCAAAGGGCAAAACGATATTCTATTGAGAAATTTACAACCAGCGCTCTTTCTCTCTTAGCCAGTGCCTCCAAAGAGAATTTCATTCGCCTGACCCATTTGGCAGAGAGGATTCCTCAAAAAGAATCTTATCGAGAAAAGATCCGATGGATTCGCCATCTTTTTCAAACCGATCACCCGTCTCTGACCATTGCGCGAAGAGTCCTTGAGGAGACTAACCCTCACCATCGAAAAACAATTCTCTCCAACTTCATCGTCAACCAACTTTTAATGGGGACAAACCAGAGAAAGGCCTTTGAGAGGGAGAAGGGTTTCTATCCACCCGATGCGATGCTCCTTAGCCCAACGATGCGATGTAATCTTCACTGTTACGGCTGCTACGCTTCAAACTACTCTACCCAGGAAGACCTTCCCTACTCGGTGATGGATCGTCTGGTCGGGGAATGTAGAGAGATGGGGATTTATCTGATTTTAATCACAGGGGGAGAACCCTTTCTGAGAAAAGATCTCTTCAACCTTTTTGAAAAATATTCTGATTGCCTCTTTCAAGTTTACACCAATGGGTCTTTAATTGATGACAAGATGATTCATCGGTTTGTGGCCTTGGGAAATGTCGTCCCTGCTATCAGCCTTGAAGGGTTTGAAAAGGAGACCGATGCGAGAAGGGGAAAGGGTCGATTCGAACATCTCACCCATGTGATGGATGGACTCAGGAAAGCCAGCCTCTTCTTTGCTGTGTCCACCACACAGACCTCCCAAAACACAGAGGTTTTGACCAGTGATGCCTTTATCGATTTTTTGGTTGAAAAGGGATGTATCCTGATGTGGAATTTCCATTATATCCCCATTGGAAGAGATCCAGATCTACGCCTGATGGCAACGCCGGAGCAGAGAAACAGGATGAGGGAGCGTCTCATCTACTTTAGGGCAACCAAGCCCATGCTCTTTGTGGACTTCTGGAATGATGGATGTCTGACCCAGGGCTGCATTGCAGGAGGGAGGAAGTATTTTCATGTCAATGCCCATGGGGATGTGGAGCCTTGCGTCTTCTGCCACTTTGCCTCAGATAATATTAAAGAGAAATCCCTGATGGAGGCCCTTAATTCTCCGCTTTTTCGAGAAATCCGTTCCCGACAACCCTTTTCAGAAAATTTTTTTAGACCCTGCCTCCTGATCGATCATCCCGAGCAGGGGAGAGAGATTGCCCTTCGACATGCAAGATACTTTACCCATGAAGGGGCGGAGGATCTCTTCACCCGTTTTGCCAATGCGATTGACTCCTATTCCAGGGCCTATGGAGAGATTGCTGAGGCCGCCTGGCAAGAAAAGACTAACCCTCAGATGAAACAGCCTCTCATGGGAGGCAAGAAGGTAATGGGTAGACATGGATGAAGGTCACCTTTCCTCATCTGGGAACGATGCACATCTTCTGCAAGGCGATTGCAGAAACCGCTCAGATTCCTTATATTGTCCCTCCTGAAACCAGCCGAAAAACCCTCACCTTAGGAGTCCAGCAATCGAACGAATGTATCTGTCTTCCTTTTAAAATCATCCTCGGTAATTTTATCGAAGCCCTTCAGATGGGAGCAGACACCATCGTGATGGTGGGCAGCGGCCCTCCCTGTCGCCTGGGCCTTTATGATCTTGTCCAGAAAGTGATTCTTGAAGATATGGGACTTCATTATCGGTGGCTCACCATCCCTCCACGACTCACCTGGGAAGCCCTTTGGAAGAATTATGAGGAAACCAAGGAGTTAAAGAAGGAGTTGAGCCTGAAGAATATCCTTCTCTTTCCCTATGGACTTTACATGGGATGGAAGAAGATGATGGCCTGTGAGGCCTTGGAGAAATTGGCGGCCAAGGTGAGGCCAAAAGAGATGAGAAAAGGTGAAACCCAGAGCAGACTGAAGAAGGCCCTACACTGGGTTGACGAGGCAAAAAATCCAAAGGCCCTCAGAGAGGCACTCCAGAGGGGAATGGTCTATCTTGAGGAGACGGAGCAGGATTTTTCTCGAAATCCATTCAGGATTGCCTTGGTGGGAGAGCTCTATACGGTCATGGACCCTCACATCAATCGTGGGGTAGAGCAGAAGTTAGGGGAACTGGGTGCAGAGGTGACCCGAACGTCTTGGTTCTCCACCCACATTCTGAGAAGCCTTAGGAAGAACAAGGCGGATCGGGATTCAGACCGAGGCCGTTTCCTTGAGGCCTCTAAGGCCTATCTGGGTTATGATGTGGGTGCAGAGTGCAATGTCTCCATTGGTGAGGCCATCCTCCGATCCAAAGAGGGCTATGATGGGGTGGTCCATCTGATGCCTTTTGCCTGCATGCCGGAGACAACCGCCTCTGGGATTTTAACCCAGGTGAGCAAGGATCATGATATTCCCATCCTCACCCTCATCTTAGATGAACAAGAGGTGGAGGGCCGAATTCTCACGCTCCTGGAGGCTTTTATCGAGATGTTGCAATGGAAGCGAAACACCGCATCGGTATTCCCCGCTGCCTGATGTTTTATCGATACTATCCCTTCTGGCAAACCTTCTTTGAAAGGTTAGGCTGGAAGGTGGTGGTTTCTGATGGGGTAGGTAAGAAAGGAACAATTATCTATTTTGAAGATAGTTGTCTCCCAATGAAACTCTTGGTCACCCACTCTATGGACCTGGTAGGGAAGGTAGAGTATCTTTTCGTGCCTCGCTTAGTCAGCCTCCATCCATCCTTTATCATGTGCCCTAAATTTCGGGGAGCTCCGGATATCATCCGTTTCGCGACGGAGGGGAGGGCCTCTGTGATCGATGAAACGATCGACCTTAGAGAAAGAGAGACCTCCCTTCTTAGGTCTTTTCTCAGGATTGGCCAGAGGCTTGGGGCATCGAAAAAAGAAAGCCAGAGGGCTTTCCAAGAGGCTTCTTCAGTGCTTTTGAGATTTCAAATGGAATGGACCAATCGTATTAACCTACTCCCAACCCGAAAGATTTTTGAAATGGATGTTCCAACCCCATTGACCCAGAAAAAGGAATCGCCTCTCCAAGTGGCTCTCATCGGCCATCCCTACAATCTCTTTGACGTCGATATTAATAAAGATATCCTTGGCCTCATGAAAGACCTTGGAATGGAGATCCTCACCTCTGACAGTCTTACCGAGGCAGAGATTGATCGACAGATTTCTGGCCTCTCAAAAGAGATCTATTGGTCCTCTGGAAGGGAGATTGTGGGATCCCTCTTCCATTTTCTTCGAGAAAGGGTGGACGGAGTGATTTTCCTTACCTCCTTTAAATGTGGGATTGATGCACTCCTTCAAGAATTCATTAAAAGGAGGCTGAGGGTTCAAAGAGAAAATGAGACTCCATTTCTCATCCTCTCCTTTGATGAGCATACAGAAAGGGAGGGGTTGATCACCCGGTTGGAGGCCTTTGGAGATTTGATGGAGCAAAGGAAACAATCGTTGCAAGTGACAAACGTTCCAAGTCCTCAACGTTTATAATGTTTCAATTAGTTTTGATCCCTTATGACTTCCACTTACTTTTATCGCTTATAACCAGGGCTTTCAAGGATCATTATGGGAAACTATTTAGGTATTGATGTGGGCTCCATCACCACAAAGATGGTGATTATCGATGAGACCGATCAGGTCCTCAGCAAAGTCTATCTTCGGAATAGTGGCCGTCCCATCGAGGCGGTTCAACAAGGGATGGAGAGACTGTTGGCTCAATGGGGTGAGGAGATCCAGATTGATGGAGTGGCCACCACGGGAAGCGCTCGTCACCTGGCTGCCTCCTTAGTGGGGGCTGACCTCGTCAAGAATGAGATCACGGCCCACTCCATAGCGGTCATTGATCTTTATCCAGAGGCAAAAACCATTATTGAAATTGGTGGACAGGATTCAAAGGTCATTCTTCTGAGGCATGGGGTGGTGGTGGATTTTGCGATGAATACGGTCTGTGCTGCAGGCACCGGCTCTTTCTTAGATCAGCAGGCAGGTAGACTTGGAATTTCGATTGAGGAATTTGGAACCCTTGCCCTGAAGTCCAACCACCCTGTTAGGATTGCAGGTCGATGTACCGTTTTTGCTGAAACCGATATGATTCATAAACAACAGATGGGCCATCCGGTGGAGGATATCGTGGCTGGCCTCTGTGACTCTCTCGTGAAAAATTACCTCAATAATGTCTGCCGTGGGAAGGAGATCCTTTCTCCCATTGTTTTTCAAGGAGGAGTGGCAGCCAATCAGGGAATCCAGAAGGCGTTTGAGAAAGAACTCCATACCTCCCTCATCGTCCCTAAATATTTTGATGTGATGGGGGCCATCGGCGTAGCCAAACTGGTGAAGAAGGCAAGGCCCTCTCAATCGTTCTTTAAAGGGGTTGATCTTTTGAGGAAAACTTGCTCGACTCATGGATTTGAATGTAATGAGTGTGGAAATCAGTGCGAAGTGGTTCAACTGGTCATCAATGAACAGGTGGTTGCCTGTTGGGGTGATCTTTGTGAACGTTATAGGAAGTCGCAAGGGCTAAGAGATAAAGTAAGCCTTTAAATTTTCTTATGCGAATTCTTCTGATTAACCCTGCTCCCACTGGAACGCTTAAAGCCGTTGGGGTCCTCTTTCCACCCCTTGGACTTCTCTATGTCGCTGCCTATTCCGAGAGAGAAGGACATCATGTGGAAGTCAAAGATCTATCGGTTCAAAGAAAGGACCCTATCGACTTTAAGAAATATGACCTTGTTGGAATCTCTACAGACACGACCCGTTATGCCCAGGCTCTCCGAATAGCAAAGAAGGCAAAGGCCAGTGGATGTACCGTGGTGATGGGAGGCCCCCACCCTGGCTTTGTGGATGAAGAGATCCTTTCCACCCGGAGGGTGGACTTTATTGTCCACCGAGAAGGGGAGATCACCTTCTCTGAACTTTTGGCCCATCTCGAAAGAAGGGATGGGAAACTGAATTCCGTTCAGGGAATCAGTTTCTTGTCCAATGGGAAAGTCCATCGAACCCCTCCCAGACCGTTTATCGAAGACTTAGACAGCCTTCCCTTCCCTGCACGCCACCTCATCCACTTAGACGATTATCGAAGAACCCGACTTGGGGATCGTCCGATTACCCCTTTGATTACAAGCCGAGGCTGTCCGTTTCAGTGTACCTTTTGCGCCTCCTCCAATTTTTTTGGACTCCGATGGAGGGTCAGAAGTGTAGCCTCTGTTCTCCAGGAGATTGAGGAGATTTATCATCGCTATCACTTTAATGCCATCGCCTTCGTGGACGATACCTTCACCATCTCTCCCCAAAGGGTGATTGAGATTTGCCGTGGGATTATCGAACGGAAACTTGACCTTTGGTGGTGGCATTTATCACGGATCGATCTTCTTAAGCAGAGCGAAGCGATGGTTCAAGAGATGGTACGGGCAGGAGCCAAGGCGGTCTTTGTTGGAATTGAATCCTCCAACCCTGAGGTCCTAAAAGAACTACGGAAAGGGATCGATTTGGAAGACATCGTTAAGACCGTGGAGATGTTGAAAAGGCATGGCCTTGAAATCCATGCCTCCTATATCTTAGGGGCACTTCAGGATACGGTCAAAACTGTTCACGAAACCATCCGTTTCGCCAAACGACTCGATACCAATGTGGCTAACTTCTCGATCCTTACCCCTTATCCAGGGACGGCCCTCTATGAACAGGTCAAAGACCGGATCTATAAGTGGAGAAGACCCTGGTCTTTCTTTGATATGCAACATCTCGTCTTTCGACACAAGAATTTTTCCTTCATTCGGTTAGAATGGCTTCTACTCAAAGCAAGCCTACTCTATTACACCCGTTCGAAAAAGGCTGTCAAGGACATTTGGAATCACATCCGGAAACATCGGTTGGGGATAGAGGGCCTCTTTCGCTTCCTGAAGGAATATTTTGGAGGCTAAGATGAAGAAGAGTCATCCTCTATCTCGATTCATCTTTCTTTTCCTCTTTCAATTCTTTTCTACCCTCATCCCACGTTCTATTCAAACGTTCTTCAGCGTGGTCGTCGGAGATCTCTTCTATCTTTTAATGAGAAAGACCCGAAGAAATGTCCAAAGCAACCTCGAAGGAATTAGCCGAGGGAGATGGTCTCAGGAGAAACTAAGGGCGCTCACTCGAAAGACCTTTCAAAACTATGGACAGTATCTTTTAGACTACATGGTGATGCATCGCCTTCATCCCTCTAATGTCCAAAAGTGGGTGGAGAAGGAGGAGGGTGGAGAGTATATGATGGACGCCCTTAAAGAAGGCAAGGGGGTGATCTGTGTTACGGCTCACCTTGGAAATTGGGAGATTGGAGGACTCCTCTTTTCCTTCAAAGGAGGAAAGGTAAATGTCATTACCTTGGACGAGAGGGACCAAAACACCAAATCTTTTCGGGAAGAGATGAGGAGAAGGCGGGGGATTCAGAACCTCTATATGAATCCCCATGACGACTCGCCCATGGCAATTCTCGATGTGGTGAAGGCCCTTCGCCGAAATGAGATTGTGGCCATGTTAGGGGATCGTATTGAATCCCAAAAAACCATGGTCTTTGAGTTCTTTGGAAGAAAAAGGGCTTTTCCAATTGGGGTGGGTATCCTCGCCCTGGCTACTGGAGCCCCTGTGCTTCCTGTCTTTGTTGTGATGGAGAAGAATCGGAAATACCATGGGATCATCGAACCCCCCATCCTCTTCCATTACTCGGAGAGAGAAGATCGGGAGGTAGCCCTCCGGAAAGGGATGGAAAGATTGGTGAGAAAATTTGAAGAATATATCGAAAAATTCCCAGATCAATGGTATAATTTTTATTCTTATTGGAATGAATAAGGGAAAGGTCTGAGGGTCAAGAATTCAAGTGGTCTAATGACGCATCATCAATCCTTGTAGCCCTTCAATTATACCAAAGAGGATGCAATGGCTGAACCCAATGATCATCTGATTGAAAAGATCAAACAACTCATCATTCAAAGATTGAAACTGGCGGACATGACCCCTGAAATGATTGAGACTGACGCCCCCTTGTTTGGAGAGGGGTTAGGACTCGATTCCATCGACGCCCTTGAACTGGTCTTGGGTCTGGAGAAAGAATTCGGAGTAGTGATTCCGGATGCAGAGGTGGGAAAAAGGGTTTTTCAATCTGTAAGGACGCTTGCCCAATATGTGGTTGAGGAGCAGGGTAAAAGATGATGGGGGAAATTGCGTTCTGTTTTCCTGGCCAACTTCAGGAAAGACCCATGCTCAGGGAAGGGCATCCCTTGAGAGAGGATCCTTTTTTTAAGGAGTTAGTTGAGAAAGCCTCTCGACAGACCTCTTTTGATCTGATAGGTTTCCTCAAAGAAAGGGAGGGGCCCTGTGATGAATTAGGTGTCAAACTTCAAATGACCACCTATCTCCTCTCCATGGTCCACTTCTTCAGGCTGAAGAAGGCGGGTTGGATTCCAGACATTCTTACCGAACATAGCATGGGAATCTATGCCTCATTGGCTGCCTCAGAAGCCATCTCCTTTGAGGAAGGGCTCTTCATTACGGAATCGATTGGACGGTTGCTTGAGAAGGAAGGTCGGCTTCATCCAGGCGCCATGGCAAGCATCATCGGGTTGCCTCTTGAGGAGGTAAAAAGGATCTGTGAGGATCTCCACGGATCTAACCTCTTCATCGCCAATTACAATGGAGGATTGCATTATGTCATTTCTGGAGAGGCAGAGGCTGTGGAGAAGGCCATTTTGCTGGCTCTTGCGAGAAAGGCCCTTTCTGCCACAAGGCTTGCTTTTAGTGTTGCCCTACACACACCACTTCTCTTTCCTTTGAGACAAGAGATTCAGAACATCCTTAAGGAGATAAGGATAGCCCAACCCAAGATCCCTATCCTCAATCACTGGACGGTCCGTCCCTTAAAGAAAGAGGAGGTTAAGGATTTTCTCTCCGAAGAGATCAGCAGGCCTGTCTATTGGGATCGATGTGTGGAAACGTTGCTTCGAAAAGGATTTAACCAGTTTGTCGAAGTGGGACAGGAGGCAACCCTTACCAAATTGATACGATGGATCGATCATGAGGCAGAGGCCTTCTCTGCTGGGAATCAAATAAAAGGAGGATTTGGGGTTACGGCTAAAGGATGCTCGTTCCGTCATCCGTCAAGGGAATCTAAGATGAAATATCATGAGACACCCCTTCAGGTTCGATTTTATGAAGTCGATGCTTATGGGATGGTCTGGCATGGTCACTATGTGGCTTGGTTTGAGGTAGGTCGAAATGACCTGACCCAAAGATTCCAGATGGGCCCATCCCAACTGAAGGCATTAAATCTTTTGGCACCGGTTGTGGAGTTAAACTGCCAGTTCAAATCTCCAGCCACCTTTGGTGATTCCCTCATCATCCAAACCACCATGGAGAGAACAGAGGTGGCCAAGTTAATCTTCTCCTATCGAGTGCTGGTTCAAGAAAATGGTAGGATTCTTGCTACAGGCACCACTACCCATGTCCTAACCGATCTCAAAGGAAATCTTCTCTACAGGGTTCCTTTAGAGGTCGTCGAAAGGATTGAGGCCATGCAAAGATATTTAGAGGTTTGATGGCGCGATTTGAACTCTTATGAAGGTTCTTCTCATTGATCCTCCCCATCGACTCTTTCCAGGTCTTCGGATGTGGACCCCCTCCTTCGGCCTTCTCTCCTTAGGGGCTTATCTTGAAAAAGAGGGGATAGAGGTTCAACTCATTGATGCGACGACGCTTCGGAATCCATGGAAGGACCTTTCGGAATCTATATTAAAAGCGAAGCCTGAGGTGATTGGGATTACCTGTTCTGCGACCTGCCTCTCACCAGAGGCCCTTCAGACAATCCACCTCTCTAAAAAACTCTCACCCGATTCCATTGTGGTCGGAGGAGGAAGCCATTTCACCCTTATGGCAGAGTCCATTTTAAAGGAACTGAAAGATCTCGACTACATCGTCTTAGGTGAAGGAGAGATTTCCTTCTCCCAACTCCTTCATCATCTGTCCCAAGGCCGAAATGGGAGAGAGATAAAAGGGATCGCCTACGCAGAGAACGGAAAGGTCATCCTTAACCCAAGACCCAACTTCATCACCCATTTAGATACCCTTCCCCTTCCTGCCTACCATCTGATCGACGTGGAAAGTGAGGCCTACTACTGGCATGGGATGGGGAGGAGGGCCTTTGGTCTTTCTACGAGCCGAGGCTGCGGGGATAGATGTGCTTACTGTTCGGAGACAAGATTTTGGGAAGGGGTCTGGAGGGGACGTAGTGCAGAGAAGGTGGTGGAAGAGATCTCTTACCTTCATCGGCGGTATGGAAAATCACTCTTTGTCTTTAATGAGAATACGTTCAATTGGAGCCGAAAACGCAATGAGGACTTTATTGAGACCTTGGGAAGATCGGGTCTCAGGATCCACTTCTGGTTCCAATCTCGAATCAAAGACATCCTTCGCGACGAGGATCTTATCCCTGAGATGAGACGTCTTGGTCTTTACGAAGTGATGTTAGGGATAGAGAGCATTCATCCTGATGTGCTCAGCCGATATGAAAAAGAGCAATCGAGGGAGATGGCCGAGAAGGCTATAGAGATTCTCCGAAGAAATGGGGTCATGGTGATGGCCAATATTATGTTTGGAGATTGGAACGATTCTCAGGCCTCCTTGGAAGAGGTATTTCGGTTTGTTAAAAAAAAGAGCGATTTCCTTATTCTGACCCTTACGACCCCCCTTCCAGGGACAAAATATTTTGAGGAGGCCCAACGATTGGGTAGGATCAGGGAAAGGGATTTTGGAAAATATGACTTCATGCATCCTATCATGGATACGAAGTTTCTCTCTGCCAAAGAGGTTCAGAGACTTCAGAAGGCCTATCTCAAAAAATATTATACCCAACCCAGAATCCTCCTTGGAGCCTTCTTTAATCCTAATCCTTTTAAGCGAATGGCCTATCGGCTTATCCTCCGATATGTATGGGAGAATGCTACAAAGAGGCCATGGAGACAGCCCAATTTGGCTGAGGTCGATAGGAATAATTCAGAGTTCGGGGTTCGGAGTTTGGAGTGCTAAACCCGCAATCGAAAAAGGTTCTCCTCATCTTTCCAAGAGAGAAAGGGATGGTCTTTTCAAATGATACCCTCTACCCTTTTCCAATCCTGGGTCTGACCCTTCTGGCCAGCCTTTTTCCTAAGAATTATGAAGTCAAAATCATTAACGAATGGGTGGATGAGATTGATTTTCAATCAGAAGTGGATCTGGTAGGAATTACGGGTTTGACCTGTGTGATTAAAAGGGCCTATTCAATAGCAGATCGATTTCGGGCAAGGGGGGTGAAGGTTATCTTAGGGGGGGTTCACCCAAGCCTTTTACCGCAGGAGGCAAAGGAGCATGCGGATGCAGTCTTGATCGGTGAGGCAGAAGGAGTATTGGAAGAGATTTTAAGAGATTTTGAGAAGGGGACTCTAAAACCCTTCTATAAAAATCGAAACTGGTCTGATTTGAAAGGAAATCCCATCCCCAGACGGGACCTCCTCAGCAAACCCCATCACTCCCTTTTTAAAACGATTGAGACCACTCGGGGTTGTCCAAATCGGTGTGACTTCTGCTCTGTTCCAACCATTAATGGGCATCGGTACCGCATGCGACCTCTTGAAGAAGTGGATCAGGAACTCTCCCTGACCTTAAAGAAGAAAGGGGAGTACCTCTTTCTTGCAGATGATAATATCACCGCAAAGAAGGATTATGCCTTAAACCTTTTTGAGATCTTTAAAAAACATCAAGTTAAGTGGATGGGGTTTTCAACCCTTCAAATTGCAAAAGATGAGGAACTCCTCAAAAAGGCCCATGAGAGTGGTTGCGTTTCGCTATTTATCGGATTTGAATCCCTGCTCCAGGAAAATTTAGATGGCGTTTCAAAAAGATTTGTCTCTACCAAGGAGTTGGCCAATTTAGTGAAGGTCATCCAAGGTCATAAGATTGGAATTCAGGGGGCTTTCATCTTTGGGTTTGACGAAGATGATCATTCAGTCTTTCAGAAGACGGTCCACTTTGTTCAAAAAAACAATATTGAACTTCCCACCTTCTCGATCCTCACGCCCTTTCCAGGGACCCCTCTGAGAAAACGGTTAGAAAATGAGGGGAGGATCTTTGATCAGGATTGGTCTCATTATGATATGAGCCATGTGGTTTTTAGACCCAGAAAGATGACTCCCCAGGAGCTTCAGGAAGGATATCTCTGGGCACAGAAATACGTCTGTGCTCCCCGTTCGATCTTAAAACGACTTCTCTGGGGTCCAAAGAATCACTTCTTCTATTTCTTGATGGCCAACTTTGTTCTTCGAGGGGCTCAAATGGAGGTGATTCGGAGAATTAAGAAAGATGAAATGTCTAAAATATCTGTGACCCTCTCCTAACCTATTATGAAAATACTACTCATCTCTGTGAATCGTGAACGGATGCCCTACCCCGTCTTTCCTCTTGGCCTTGGTTATATGGTCAAGGCATTAAGAGAAGAGGGACATAAGGTAGAGGTCCTGGACCTCTGCTTTTCTAAGGAAGTCACTACGGAACTTTCAGCCTATCTCCTTCGTTTCCAACCTGAATTGATAGGACTTTCATTGAGGAACTTGGACAATCTAACCTATCCCACATCGATCTCCTATCTCAACGAGTTAGAAGAGGTGACGCAAGTTTGTCGCAAGGTTTCTCATTCAAAACTGATAATCGGTGGATCGGGTTTTTCATTAGCCCCTAAAGAGCTGATGGACTATCTTGACATCGATTTTGGAATCGTGGGAGAAGGAGAAGAAGTGATTCTCGAGGTCATCAGAGCCCTTGAAAGGCAAGAGCCCCTTTGCCCCTCTCCATTTCTCCTTGTGAAAGGGAAGCCCTATCCTTCTTGGGTAGAGGGGGCAAAGGCCACGTTCATCTCCACCCCTGATCGAACTCTTTTTGAAACCAAGCGTTACTTAATCGAAGGAGGGATGGTCAATGTCCAGACCAAACGGGGTTGTCCATTCTCCTGTATCTATTGCACCTACCCTTTATTGGAAGGCAAAGAGGTTCGATTGCGAAAGGTGGAGGAGGTCGCGAGGGAGATTGAGCAGCTTACCCAAGAAGAGGGATTGGACTACATCTACTTTGTGGACGATATCTTCAATTATCCCCCTTCCTATACAGAATCCTTATGTAGGGAGATGGTAAGACATCGGATCAACGTCAGATGGAGTGCTTTTGTAAACCCGGGATTTCTAAGCGAGGAGCTTTTAAAGTGGATGAAGGAGGCAGGGTGTGTGGGAATTGAGTTTGGTACAGATTCGGGTTCTCCGAGGATGTTAAGGAATTATAAAAAGTCCTTCACCCTAAACGATATCCTTCGTGCCTCAACCCTTTGCACCAAGTTAGATATCCCCCATTGCCACTACCTTCTTTTGGGTGGCCCTGGAGAGGATGAGCAGACCATTGAGGAGTCTTTTTGCTTGATGGATGATCTCTGTCCAACCGCCATCATTGCCATGCTTGGAATCAGGATCTATCCTGGGACTGAGTTAGAACGAATCTCCCTATCTCAAGGGCTGATTGATTCTCATCACAATCTCCTCTTTCCTCATTTTTACCTGTCGCCTGCATTAAAGGGAGAACTGGTAAAGATCGTTCGTGAGAAGGCCTTGATGAGGAACCGATGGATCGTTCCAGGATTGGAGATCAACATCACCCAGGAGTTGATGGAGGGGATAAGAAGGTTTGGAATTCGGGGTCCCCTATGGGAGATGGTCGGGAGAATGAAGCGACCAAGAGTCAGTCCCCTTAGAGAGAGGAAATGACCAATGTCAACGCTCAATTGTCTATGAGTGAGGGTTTGAAATTTATTGAGACCTTTGAAAAAGTCTTTTTTATATGGGAGAGTAAGGTTCAAAACCCTTCGGATGCGGGCATTGATCATTTTAATTTGCTAACCCTTTCTTTAAGCCACATAAGCCTTTTCAGGGAAATAAATGTTATTTCTTAACCTTTATAGGTATCCGCCCGCCCGATACGGGCAGGAAGGTTTTTTCACCTACCCTCCCATACTGGAGAATGGTTTATGATATACTTTTTCAGAGATCTCTTATTTGGGTATTGACATTTAAACGGGTGGAGTGGAGTTCACATAGAGGGATTTCAGTTGCCATGATCATAAGGTGAGGAGGTTTACGATGATACTCGAGGACAAAGTAACCATTGTCACAGGAGGCACCAAAGGGATTGGAAGGGCGACCTCACTTCTACTGTCCCGGGAGGGAGCAAAGGTGGTTGCCAATTTTTCAAAGGATGTGGTGGCTGCAGAAAAGTTGATGGAAGAAGCCAAATCAAACCAGCTCAACATTGGTTTATATAAGGCAGATGTTACCCAGTTTGACCAAGTAAAAGAGATGGTGGAGGAGACCTTTTCCAAATATGGGAAGATTGATATCTTGGTAAACAATGTGGGGTTGGTTCGGGATAACTTCCTTATGCTCATGAGCGATGAGGATTGGGATTCTCTTCTGAGAACCAATCTGACCAGTCTCTTCTATTGTTGCAGGGCAGTGATTCGAAAGATGATCCCCCAGAGAAGAGGAAAGATCATTAATATCTCTTCTATCAGTGGAATTTTAGGCACATCTGGACAGACCAATTATGCAGCGACCAAAGGAGGAGTGATCAGCTTCACCAAAGCCCTTGCTCGGGAATTGGGTCCTTTCAATATTCAGGTCAATGCGGTGGCTCCAGGATTGATCGAATCAGACGTGGTGTCCAAGATGCCCAAAGAGAAAGTGGAAGCCATTATTAAATCCTCCAGCCTTGGAAGGATAGGAAAACCCGAAGAAGTGGCTCAAGTGGTTCTCTTTCTGGCATCCGAAGGGTCCGACTACATCACCGGCCAGACCATTGTCGTGGATGGAGGGATCATTTAAGGGTCTCATCTTCTTTCCAAAAATCGTTTCATCTCTGGATCATAGAGGAAGGTGAAGAAGGTGGCCATGGCACCCAGAGTGGGAAGAGGATCCTCCTTTGAAAGGATGTCATAGCAGGTATGGGGTTCAAAGAAGCGAAAGAAAGAAGGGTTGAGTTGAAATCGCTCAGGGTTAGCTAAAAAGTGGAGGATGTCTCCCAAGAGAAGCCATCGACAACGCATCCCAACCTTATAAGAAAGAACAGGCTCAATCTCCTCCCCTTTGGCTATCCTTAGCATGAGGTAAGGAAAGTCAACCCCTGAGAAGATGGCAAGTTGCAACGAACCCCAGAAACGGGGATTCACTTCCATCAATTTTGGAGTGTCGTCCCTTGGATCTACTTTAAACTCTACCAACGCAACTCCCTTCCAATTTAATTGCCTCAGAAGGGAAAGGCCTAAATCCATGACGTGGGGATGCCGAACGCTTTCCCTCAATGTACTGGGGCCTCCTCGGACAGGATACATCCTCAACTTTTTGTGGACAAAGGCTGCTTTCAGATTGGAGTGATGGTCAAAAAGTGCAGAAAGACCAAATGTCCCACCTCCGTCAGGGATATATTCCTGAATTAGAGGGAATGGATATCGTCGATGAACTTCCTGATAAGAGGAAAGAAGGTCCTCTTTTTTATTCACATAGACCATTCCAAAGGAACCGGAGCTGACTCGGGGTTTGATCACAGAAGGGATGGGGATGTTAAACAAATCCTCATTAAGGGACATTGAGTCAATGGGGTTAGAAGAAGAAAGCAGGGGATAAAAAGTCTTCGGGACTGGAATTCCATTTCGGCCTGCAAATTGGATGAGGTTGGCTTTATCGCGGACAAATTCAATCTTTGAAAATTCAGGGATGAGAAGTGAAGTAAATTTTGAGATTTCGGAGGAGTATTTGGCCACAAGCAGAAGGGTCTCCTCTTCCATCGGGAAGAGGCAGTCATACTGGTTTTGGCTCAATTCTCTAAGGAGAAATTCGATAAATCTCTCTGGATGGATCCGAGGAGATGGGTAGAGGATACGCCTGGAGCAGTACTTTGAAAAGAACGAGGTATTGAGAAAGGTCCTTTCCCCGACCGTGACATGGATGCCTTTGCGGCCGAGGGATCGGACCACGGCCAATGTCTTTCTCCAATGACCATCTGTAACCAGGACCTTCATCATAAGTTTGAAGTTTCTCGTTCCCTCTTTAGACGATCAAGGAGTCTTGGAAGTGGATTCGGCCATCTCTTCTCCCGGGGAGAGGGTTTTTTCTTTCTTCTTTCCAAAAATTTTTGAAAGCAGGATACTAAGCTCATAAAGCCCCATCAGGGGAAGGGCCATCAGCACCTGGGAGATGACGTCAGGAGGGGTCAATACCGCTGCAAAGATGAAGATGAGGAGAATGGCATATTTTCTATGTCGGGCTAAGGCCTTTGCATCGACCACCCCAATCTTGGCCAGGAGGGTCAGGACGACAGGGAATTCAAAGACTAAACCAAAGACAAATAAGAATTTGATGCTGAAAGAGAGGTACTCCTTCATGCTCGGCATGGGTTTGATAAAGTCGGTGGCATATCCCAATAGGAACTTAAATCCAATGGGGAGGGCTATGAAGTATCCGAATAGGACGCCCCCAACAAAGAAGATGGAGCCGCCCAAGACAAAGGGGACAACGTATCTCTTCTCTTTTTGATAGAGACCAGGAGCAACAAAGGCCCAGATCTGGTAAAGCACAAAGGGGGAAACCAAGATTAGCCCTGCGATAAAGGCCACCTTCATATAAGTGAAGAAGGCCTCCGCGACACTGGTAAAGATCAAAGATCCGCCCTCAGGCATCATCTTTAAAAGGGGACGGGCAAGGATATTAAAAATGGTATCCGCAAGGGCATAACAGAGGATAAACCCTATGCCGATGGCAATGAAGGAGTAGATCAACCGCTGCCTTAACTCCTTGAGGTGGGCGGTTAATGGAAGTTTCTTCTCATCCATGAGAAGGAACCCCTCCGTTTGCCCCTTCCGATTTCTCCTTCTTTTCATTTTCAGATGGAATCGATGGTTCTTCGGGAGGAGATGATTCTGCAGAGGTAGAATCATCTAACTGACTGGATATCTCTTGGGTCAACTCGGAAGAGGTCTCTTCAAGAATACCCGTTAACTGTTCATCTGTAATAGCGCTTTTGAGCTCCTCGAGGTCTTTGGTCTCTGCTTCAAAACTCTCTTTCACCTCCTCTGTCGCTTTTTTAAATTCTCGCATTGCCCGGCCAAAGGCCCTGGCCAGTTCTGGGAGTTTATTCGGACCAAAGACGATCAGAGCAATAGCTACGATGATCAGAAGTTCTGGCAATCCAATATTAAACATAGGGCTCCTCCTTTATGTTTATATCATAAACCATCTTTTTAATGCAATGGTCAGTGAGAGTGTTAAAGTGGAAAGTCCAATGATCCTGGGAAAAGAGAGGCTTCCTTCCAATCTAAAAATTGAAAGTGAAATCAGGCATTGTTTATAATAGGGTGGGGAAGGTCTCATGGAACTTGGTTTTCTAAAAACGCTGGTCATCATCTTCGGGGTTTCGGCCTCTGTCATCTTTTTACTCCACAAAATAAGAATCCCATCTATTGTAGGCTTTCTCATCGCTGGCCTCCTCCTTGGACCTCATGGATTTGGGTTAGTTAGGGATCTCCATGAGGTCGAACTCCTTGCCGAGGTGGGTATCATTCTTCTTCTGTTTACGGTCGGCTTGGAGATTTCGCTTAAGAACCTAAAAAGGATTCGTTCTGCATTATTGGGAGGAGGCTTCTCCCAAGTTCTTCTTACGATGATGGCGACCGCATTGATCACCTATCCTTTCCTTAAGGATTGGAACGTCTCACTTTTTACCGGATTTCTCATCGCCCTGAGCAGTACAGCCATTGTCATGAAGATGCTCTTTGATCGTGGGGAGATCGATTCCCCCCATGGTCGCCTCTCCATAGGGATTCTCATCTTTCAGGATCTCTGTGTGGTTCCGATGATGCTCCTTATTCCCATCCTCTCTGGGGCAAGAGGGAGTGCTGTTGAACTATTATGGATGGCTTTAAAATCTGCCGTCATCCTCTTCATGGTCGTCTTCGGAGCCAGATGGCTGGTCCCGAACATCCTTCACCAGATCGTTCATACCCGAAGCCGTGAACTCTTTGTCATCACCCTCATCCTCCTCTGTCTTGGAACAGCCCTCTTTACCTCCTGGTTTGGACTCTCGCTTGCCCTTGGGGCATTTCTGGCAGGTCTGATCATCTCGGAATCGGAGTATGCCTATCAAGCGATCTCAGAAATCCTCCCCTTAAAAGACAGTTTCAATGGACTCTTCTTCATCTCCATAGGGATGTTGATGGATCTCTCTTTCCTTTATGAGCATACGGGAGTGATTCTCATCTGCGTGGTTTCAATCCTTCTACTCAAAACGTTAACAGGTTTCTTCTCTCTTCATTGGATTGGACATCCTCTGCGGATATCGCTCCAGAGTGGGATTCATCTGGCTCAGATTGGTGAATTCTCCTTTGTTTTGGCCATGACTGGAAAATCGGCAGGGTTGATTTCAGAGGGAAATTACCAGCTCTTCCTCTCGGCCTCTGTGACCACCATGCTCCTTACCCCTTTTCTCGTTCAAGCCTCTCCCTCCCTTTCCGCTTGGATGAGTACAAAAAGATTTCTCCAAAGACTGGAAAGGATGAGAAAGAGAGCGGAAAAGGAAGGCCTTCATTTGCCAAAGGAGGGTCATGTCATCATCATTGGGTTTGGATTAAATGGAAGAAATTTGGCCGAAGGTTTGAAGGAGACATCCATCCCCTATGTCGTTCTTGAGTTGAATAATGATACCGTTCGAGAGATGAGGAGGAGAGGGGAACCCATCTTTTTTGGTGATGGTACTCGGTTAGAAATCCTTCACAAAATGGGTCTCAAAACAGCCAGGATGCTGGTCGTTGTGATCTCAGACCCCGCCTCAACCCGAAGAATTGTCCAACTGGTAAGGAAGGAGAACCCAAGAATTTATGTTATTGTCAGAACACGTTACACCGCTGAGGTTGAAGATTTATTAAGACTTGGGGCCAATGAGGTCATCCCTGAAGAGTTTGAGACATCGATTGAAATCTTTGCAAAAGTCCTTCATCGCTATCAAGTCCCAAGGAATCTTATCTATGATCAGATCGAGAAGATCAGGAACCGAAGTTATGAGGTGCTCAGAAGGGTAGAACTTCCCACAAGGGGATTGCCTGAAAAATGTGACATCATCACCGCAATTGAAACCGAAACCTATCTTCTCAGGGAGCATACCCCTGCGGTGGGCCATTCCATCAGAGATCTCAAAATCCGTTCCAAGACAGGAGCCACGGTCATCGCAGTCAGCAGGGATGGAGAGATTGTCTCCAGTCCAGATCCAGATTTCGTCTTCCAGCAAGGGGATGTAATCTATCTGATCGGGGAGAGGGAGAAGGTTCTAAAGGCGATTGATCTCTTGGAATCGCCCTCCTAAAAGAATGGAATCTAACAGAAGAAAATAACATCAACCCATGGCCAAATTTAAAAATGACCAATTCATCAGGGAGGAAGAATCTCATGATCCCTATCCATATTAATGTTCCCTATCCCATGCTCGTTCAACGAATCAATTTTGCCCTTGAACACCAAATCCATCCCGAAATCTATTTTAGCGCTGAAGATTTAGACGATTGCAGAGAGAACGAGGTTGAGGAGTTGGCTCATACCCTCCATAAAAATCACCTGAGTATAACTCTTCACAGCCCTTTTATGGATCTCAGTCCTGGGGGTGTGGACAGAAAGGTGAAGGAGATTACCTTCAGTCGATTTTCAAAGATGATTGAATTGGGAAGGGCCTTCGAGCCCAAAACGATCGTCTTTCATCCAGGCTATGAGAAATGGAAATTCGATGGCAACGTCGGGCTTTGGCTAAGAAGCAGTCTTCAGACCTGGTCCCCCTTGGTGGAGAGGGCCCAGAAGATGGGATTGATCCTTGCTCTGGAAAATGTGTTTGAGGAAGATCCAGATCCAATCAAGAGACTTTTAGTGGAGATGGACTCCCCCCATTTTCGATTCTGTTTTGATACGGGTCACCATCACGTCTTCAGTAAGACGCCTCTTTCCTTATGGGTTGAAACCTTAGGTGAATATCTGGTTGAGGTCCATCTCCATGACAATCATAAGGAGATGGATGAGCACCTTCCGATGGGTGAAGGAAGCTTCGATTTTGATCAATTCTTCAATCTCCTCCAGCAATACGGACTTCATCCCATCTATACGATTGAACCTCATGAGGAGGCCCACCTCTGGAGGGGTTTGGAAGCCGTCAGACGGTTTGTAAAATAGTCCCCCTTCTTACCTGCCAAAGATTTGCTTGATCTCGTCGACAAATTGAGGAAAGGGAGTAGGATGAAAGGAAAGGAGAAAAGCGACGAAGAGCAATCCTCCCAACCCCTTTCTCTTCCCATCCAGAGGGGTTTGGTCATCGATGGGAGCGGGATGACGAAATCCAAAGAGAATGATGAGGACGAGAAGAAGCATCCATCCAGGATTATAGAAGACGGTAATAAAGGCCATGACCAGAATAGTGATCAGGAACACCAGCCTACTTTTCCTTCCAAAGAGGGCATAGGCGATGTGACCTCCATCTAACTGCCCGACAGGAAGGAGGTTGAGGGCGGTGACGAAAAGACCAACCCATCCTGCATATCCAATCGGGTGGAGGATGACGTCATGATTTTGAGGAACCTGTCCTAAAACGAGATGCTGGAGGATGGAGAAGAGGAAGGGATCTGCCAGACGGATAGTTCCTTCTTGAAGATGGGACTGATGGATCACCCTTGAGAGTTTTAAACCGATCACAATCGCAGGGATGCTCAATAGAAGACTGGTCAGGGGTCCTGCTGCACCTGTATCGAAGAGAGACTTACGCGAGGAGATGGTGCTCTCCATACGGATTACGGCGCCTAAGGTTCCAAAAGGGGAAAATGGAAAGGGGAGGAAGAAGGGTAGAGTGGCTTTCATCCCATACCTTCTGGACATGAAGTAGTGGCCCAATTCATGGCCAAGAAGGATGAGCATGATCGCCATGGAATAATAAGGCCCCCCGGTTAACCAGGTGGAGGCGACCGTCAGAACAAAAAGGATGATGTGGATCAGGTTTCGTCGCATCGAAACCCTTATTTCCTCTTCTTATGACGATCCCTATCCAATCTCTTTTTATGTTTGTGTTTCCGCATCTTCTTTCTTCGCTTCTTGACCACGCTTCCCATAGAACACTTCTCCTCATGAATCAGAATCTTCCTGTGTCAATCCACAATGACATTGGTCTGGGTCCTCAGGACCCCGGGAAGTCCCTGAATTTTAGTGACGATGAAATCGCCAAGGATGTTGATGTCCGGGGCCTCCACCAAAACAATCACATCATAAGGGCCGGTAGTGGAATTGGCTCGCTTCACCCCCTCGATCTTAGCCGCTTCCTTTGCCACATCCCGGGCAGTTCCTGCAGTGCATTCAATAAAAACATAGGCAGAAATTGGCATCACATCACCCCCTCTAAAAACAAGATATATTAAACTTCACCCAATTTCAAGTTTAAAGGTAAAAATCTCCATGGATCCTAAGGGAGATGCTATTTTGAGACCTCTGAGAAAGTCCTTTTTATATGGGAGGGTAAGGTTCAAAACCCTTCGGATTCGGTCATTGATCATTTTAATTGGCTAATCATGGTTTTAAGAAAATTTGTAGCAAAACCCTTTATGGGTTTAGGTAAGGGTCAAGAACTTACCCTACAATCATTTACCGGTATCCGGCCTCCCCTCCCTTAACCAGAGGGTTTTGATTGAGAGGTTACTGTGTCACCTTGCTCAACTCTTTTTCATCGATATGAAAACTATGCTGATCCGTGGGAAAATCTCCTTTTCTTACATCCTCGATGTAGGACTGGAAGGCCTTGAGCATCAGTTCACTAAGATTCACATATCGTTTGGCGAATTTGGGTGTGAATCGGTCAAAAAGACCTAACAGGTCGTGGACCACCAACACCTGTCCATCGCAGTTAACCCCTGCCCCGATTCCAATGGTAGGAATCTTCAAACGCTCTGTAATCATTTTGGCAATCGGCGCCGGGATCGCTTCGAGGATAACAGAAAAAACTCCAACCTCTTCAAGAGAAAGGGCATCGTCGATGATCTTTTGAGCTGCCTGGGCATCTTTTCCTTGGACTTTGAACCCCCCAAGCATGGAGATGGTTTGTGGAGTCAGTCCAATATGACCCATTACCGGGATCCCAGCCTTGACGATCGCCCTTGCAATCTCTTTGACACTGGCACCCCCTTCTAACTTTACTGCGTCTGCTCCCCCTTCCTTCATGAATCGGCCTGCATTGATGATGGCCTCCCGTTCTGAAGTATTAAAGGACATAAAGGGCATATCCCCAACGAGCAGAGCATATTTTGTTCCACGGCTCACAGCCTTTGTGTGATGGATCATCTCATCCATGGTCACAGGAAGGGTATTCTCATAACCCAACACGGTCATTCCCACAGAATCACCAACCAGAATGATGTCAATCCCCGCTCGATCTTCAAGCAGGGCAGTAGGATAATCATAGGCTGTGAGCATGGTGATCTTTTTCCCTTCCTCCTTCATCCTCTGAATATCGACAGGTGTGATTTTTTTGCGGTCCATTTTGACCTCCAAAGCAATTAAAAGGTTCTTTCGATCACTTTAATCAACTCTGTCACCATCCGATTATAGGGGACAGAGATCCCCAGACCTTCAGCTTCTCGGACGATTGCCCCATTGATGGCATCGATTTCGGTTTTGCGTCTGTGATCAAAGTCCTGGCCCATGGAGGAGCGGTTTTCCCGGGTGGCCTCTGCCACCCATTTGACTTTCTCAATGGGGTTTCCTTCGATCTGAATTCCCTTTTTTCTGGCCACCTCCACTGCTTCTGAGACTAGTGCTTCCATCAACCTCACAGTCTCAGGATAATCGAGGAGTTGGCCATTTTTTAAACCGGTTAGGGCAGTGAGGGCATTGATCCCCACATTCATGAAGAGTTTCTCCCAGATGAGATCGTGAATATGGGAGGAGACCTCTGTCTCGATGCCTGCCTTAGTAAACATCTGGGCAATCTGATTAACTCGTTCCGTTATTTGATGATTCCGTTCACCAATATAGGTCTTTCCCCATCCTGCATGACGGATATGGCCTGGCCTAATGAGTGTGGCTCCATGGCCGGTGATTCCTAAAATTACCTTTTGAGGATCTATCTTTTTACAAAGGGCCTCCTCGTTTCCAAGACCATTCTGTAAGGTAAGAAAGATGGTCTCTTCCTTTTCAAGGACCAGAGAATCTGAAACCGCTCGTTCTGTATCGTAGGTCTTGACAAAAAAGATGACCAGGTCGGCTTTACCTACTGACCTCACATCAGGGGTCGCCCTCATCGGGATGATCTTTACCTTTCCTCTCTCTTCGAAGGTAAGGCCCTCTGAACAGATCCGTTCGACCTGTTCCGGTTTATAACCCACCAGCCAGAGTTCCTCATTCGAAAGGGTGAGAAGTCCTCCAAAAAGGCTTCCCATGGCTCCTGGACCGATCATCGCTATCTTCATAGTCTTATTAATCAAAAGAAGGTTAACAGAGGTCAATCCAAAAATCAACCTATACGCTCTCGGAGAACTCAGAGCATTTGAAAGAAGAGCAGGAGGGTGAGAAGGATCATTCCAATGGAGGTCATCCAGGCAATGACATTAAAGACCGGTCCATTGGTGTGGGACATCATCAATCGTTTATCATTGATGAGAAGGAGAATGAAGATCAGAATGAAGGGAAGGACAATTCCATTGATAACCTGCGAAAAATACATAATTGGGATGAGGGGGACCTCGGGATAAAGGATGATTCCTGCTCCAAGGAAGATGATTAGAGTATAGATTCCATAAAACTGGGGAGCCTCCACAAACTTTTTATCAATCCCCACTTCCCACCCCAACCCTTCACAGATGAGATAGGTCGTTGAGAGAGGGAGGATGGAAGCGGCAAAAAGTGACGCATTGACCAGACCAAAGGCAAACAGATAGGTGCAGTACTTGCCAGCCAAAGGTTCAAGGGAGAGGGCCACATCTTTAGCGGTTTCGACCTTCACGCCGTATTTGAAAAGGGTTTCTGCGCAGACAAGAATGATGAAGAAGGCAACGATATGAACCACCACCGACCCCATGATCACATCAAATCGGGCATACCGATACTCTTCTACCTTAATTCCCTTCTCAACAATTGAAGCCTGAAGGTAGAACTGCATCCAAGGAGCAATGGTCGTTCCTACAAGGCCGATCACCATGGCCATCTCAGAAGGCTTCATTTCAAACGTTGGTTTTAAAAACTGATCGATCACATGATTCCAATCGGGCTTAATGATAATCCCTGTGATGATATAGGAGAGATAGAAGACGCAGGCCACCAGGAATGCCTTTTCCACTGATTTATAAGTCCCTTTGACTACCATCCACCAGACCAGAAATGCACTGAGAGGAATGGAGATCCATTTGTGAACCCCAAAGATCTCCATCCCTGCTGCCACCCCAGCAAAGTTTGAGATGGCATTGCCCATATTGGTTAGAAACATTCCAATCATGAGATAGAAGGTGATCTTGGCACCAAATTTTTCACGGATCAGGTCTGAAAGTCCTTTCCCTGTCACCACACCCATTCGGGCACACATCTCCTGAACCACAATAAGAACAATCATGATCGGGATAAGTGACCAGATCAGTCTCAACCCATACTCCGCTCCGGCTAAGGAGTAGGTGGTGATACCGCCTGCATCGTTGTCCACATTGGAGGTGATGATTCCAGGCCCCATCAGGATAAAGAAGAGGCCTACCGTTCTCCAAAGGGAGCGTCTTGAACTCGAAACCCATTTTGTATAATTGGCCATCATGAACCCGCCAAAAGGTAAACGATAATTACCCAATAACCAAATTCCAATCTCCAAATAAGCTCTGATATTCCATCTTCCAATAGTCAAACAATTTTTCTGATTGGAATTTAGATATGGACGCTTATTTCGTTATTAATCCTGGGTGGGAGAGATATAAGATTACCCGGCATCAGGGGCTAACACATCTAAGACACTTCTGAAGCCGATGACTCCTTTCAGATGACCTCCCTCATCCACCACAGGCAGGGCTCTAAACCCATACTTTGCAAAGGCATCCACCACTTCTTTCTGGTCTGCATCCGGTTTCACACTCACTACCCTTGAAGGGGAGATTTCGGAAAGGGTCTGATGGGAGTGAGCCGTGAGCAGGTCACGGATGCTTACCACCCCACGAAGTTCCTCCTCCTCATCTACCACAAAGATATAATCCATGATGTCCAGATTGGGTGCTTCAGCCTTCAATCGTGAGATGGCTGTTTCTACTGTCACCTCGGGGGGGAGGCTCAGATAGGCGGTCGTCATCAAACCCCCTGCCGTCTCTTCGGAATGGATGAGAAGTTCTCTAAGATCCTCAGCCTTCTCCTTCTCCATTCCTTCAAGGATCTCTTTGGCCCTCTCTTGAGGGAGGTCGGCCAGAAGGTCAGCTGCCTCATTGGGGGACATCTCCTCAACAATATCGGAGGCCTTCTCAACAGGGATCTCTTCAATGAGCGATTTCTGAATCTTAGGGTCTATCTCCTCCAGGGCCTCCGCGGCGGTCTCCGTATCCAAGGCATGAAAGATGGCCGACCGTTCCCGGCTGCTAAGCTCTTCCATAATGTCGGCTAAATCGGCTGGGTGAAGATGAGAGAGTTTCTTTTGAGATACGCTCAGATGGAGAAGATCTGAACCCGAAAGGAGTTGAACGTACTTCCAGGAGATAAACTGATTGGGAAGGACATAGGAGAAAAGCCATTGAAGGAGTCGGTCTACCACCCTCTCCCAACCGACCCTCCTCATCAATCCTCGAAACCCTACATCCACATGGACCAACCTTAGATGAGAGTTAACCCGAAGGAAGTGAAGGTCGTTAACCCTAACGACCTTTGCCCCAAACGTATCCACGATCTGTTTATCCATCACCTCCTCCCGAAGAAAGACGCTCTCTTTTTCGGGAAGGGTGGATGGAAGAGCGGGGAGTCGGTCTTCGTTTAGAAGGATTCGGGGTTCGATCTGACCAATCTTCTCCCAAGGAAGATAGATTCTTTTCCCTTTACTTCGAATCACCATACCGATGACCATTGGATAGGGTTCCTCTCTGATGGCGACCAAATCAGAGATTCTTCCTATTCTCTGGCCGGATGGGAAATAGACGCCTCTGTTTAAAAAATCACTGAAAAAGTAAAAATCTTTCATGTGTTGTTCCATTTGCAAGAATCGTGATTAAATGTTGGGTAAAGTGGGAATTTGAAATTAACTCTATATCTTTATAACGACTTCGGAGAAAGGTGTCAAATGGAAATTGCCCTGAGTTCTCCTTCCTTCATCTCTTCAAGGGTCTTTTTTAGTTTGGTCAGGATATCGCCCTCCAAATCCTTTTGGGAGTAGACCGGAAGGAGAAGGATTTTGAGGTTCAAAAACCTTGGATCCTCCATCACGTGTTTAAAAGCCTTTTCAATCTCGGAGGGAGAAACCTTTCTCAGATGGGTCAGAACTCCACGAAGTTCATTTTCCCCAAATCGTTCAAGGATATCATGTTCACGCAATCGGAGTTGGGATTGAAGTGGATCGAGTGTTTGACCCTCTCCAGAAAGGATGAAAAAGGTAAGACTTCGAGGACTATCTTTGAAGACCTCCCTTCTCTCTTCCATCCCTGAATCTGGTGGGGCCCCATAATCCAATTCGCTAAGAATCCGTAGATTTCTTAAAAGGGTAACCTGGTTCTCTTTTGAACGAAACCAGTGGGAGACCTCCACCTGAAGTGATGTTAAGGAAGCAGAGCCATCCTCCCTTAAACGCTTCTTGGCTTCGATCTCTCGTAGGGCGTATTCGAATTTAGAATAGCAATTCTTTGCAGCAAACCCAATCTCCATGATTTCCTTGTCCCGTAAGGGATCACGATGATAATACTGCCGGTATTTTCCGAGGAGAAGCTGCTCAATCGCCTTGATCTCTGTCAAGCGGTTACGAATCTCCTTGTAGAGTTCACGGATGTCATTAATGATTCCAGGAGGAACATTTCGCTCAGGCGTGACCATCAGACATTTTTCCTGAAAGTCCTCGATCACTTCTTTCAGGTAATGATAATCGTTCTGAATGGTCCTTTCTAAACTCTGGGCATATCGTTGAAGACGATCCCTTTCACCCATGGCCTATCCCTTGAGACTATTTTACTCCAATTTGGACTATCCTCCAATCCCTCCCCTTTTGAGTCGAGGGAGGCACTCCTTTTTTTCCAAGTAGAGGCGATCGCAAAAGGATTGATCCTCCCCCCATTGATCATCCCTCCACCCGATTCCTTCCCTTATTTTTTGCTCGATAAAGGGCGTGATCTGCCTCCCGAATGAGGTCCGTAAGGGTTAAAAGAGGAGGAGAAAAGGTGGCTACCCCAATGCTTATAGTTAAATCTCCACCCGGCTGGGCCTTCTCATTGGGAAAAGAGGTCTCTGCCACACTTCTCCTGATCCGCTCGGCGATCTCAAAGGCCATCTCCTTTCGTGCATTGATCAATATGGCAGCGAATTCCTCTCCTCCATATCGAGCCACAATATCCGTCTGTCTAACGCCATGCTGAATAAGGATGGCAATAGCCTTCAGCACCTGATCGCCTGCCAGATGTCCATTGGTGTCGTTGTAGTATTTAAAGTGGTCGATGTCAATCATCAAGAGAGAGAGGGGTTGAGAATATCGTTTCTGTCGTTCTACCTCTAAGGTCAACTGTTGGATAAAAAACCGGTGATTATAGATTCCAGTAAGGTCATCCGTATAAGAGAGCAGGAGGGCCTCTTCCCTCATCCGTTCAATCTCCTTCACCCTCTCTTTATAGAGGTCCTTCAAGGCCTGCAGTTCTCGAGCATATTGATCCCTCTCATGGATCTTTTCAGTAAGTTCTCGCTTTGTCTTCTCCCATCTCTGTTCTACCTCAACCCTTTCTCGCAAATCTCTCAGGGTGAGGAAAATGAAATTCCCCTTCGCAATCCCGATGGACTCCACGGGAATCCTTTCACCCAGACGGGTGACGAGGTGAAGGTTTAGGCGAAGGGGCTTCCCCTCTTCCATCCTTCCCAATTCCTCTCTCATCAAACTAAGATCTTCAAGTGAGATGACATCGATCAAGTTCATCCGTTGAAGTTGTTCCCAGGGATAGTCAAGGAGTGCTATCCCTTCGGAGTTTGACCTAAGGAAGAAACCCTTTGGGTCGAGAATGAAGAAGGGTTCAGGGATGGCTTCCAAAGCAGACCTCAGGAGGGCGATCTCCTTTTCCAAGGTCTCCACCTTCATCTGAATCTCTTTGAGAGTCGAAGGGTTCACTCGATCTCCTGAACTTCCCTCTCCATCTCTCTTAATCGTTTTGGATCATAGGGCCGAATATTTTTTAGAGAAGGATCCAAGGGGTTTTCTGGATTGAAGTTCTGTAAGACCAACCTTCGTCCTGCCCTTAACTGGTTGCCTAAGCGTTTAATGTCCTCTTCTTGATGAAGTCCTGGGACAACGGTCATTCGGAATTCGTAGTTCACCCGGCTGGTCTTCAGAATCTCAATTGATCTTAAGATGGGTTGAAGGTCAATGCAGGTGCCTGTCGCACGACGATAATGAAAGGGATCAAGTGGAGCCTTCACATCCATAGAGACAAAATCAATACTTCTCCACTTGATGAGATCTTCTAACATCTTTGGGTTTGACCCATTGGTATCCAGTTTAATGAGGAATCCCTGTCGCTTGACCTCTTGGATCAGTTGGGGAAGATCACTGTGCAATGTAGGTTCTCCACCGGTGACACAGACCCCATCAATCCACTCCCTTAGAGAGCGAAGGTGGTCGAGAATCTCCTTGAGGGGGATAGTGGAATATTGTTCTGGATGAATGACGAGGGGATGGTTATGACAATAGGGGCACCGGAAATTACAATGGGGCAAGAAAAGGACAGAACAGATTTTCCCTGGCCAATCCATAAAGGAAGTTTCTAAGAATCCTTTGATCTCTATCATTCCAGATATTCACAGGTATTCATAAGTGTGAGAGTGAGGGTGGAGGGTGAGGGGGGTTACAAGGTTTACCCACACCCCTCACGCTCCCTCTCCCCATCACCAGTGGTTCTTAAAAAGAAACTGTTTCACTTCGTGAAGGCTTGGAACCATTCCCCTCCAACCGATGATCTCCCTTTCGTGTTCGTCCTCAATGATGAGGGATGGAGTGGAGAGGATGCTATAAAAAGAGGCTTCAGCAAGGCCATCGATGGTATCCAAATCATAGTTGAAAACTGTTATCCCCTCCTTCTTCAACTCGTTTCCGATCTTTTGAACCGCAGGACATTTCGGACATTTTGCCTTAGTGAAGATTTTGATCGTTCCCATTGCCTCCTCCTCCAACGTCATCGTCTTGGTAAATCGATTAGGCCTCCAGCATGACCATTCCTTCCTTTTCTTTAAGAAAGGCCTGATTACGATATCGATTGCGAAGCTCCCCAATCTTTCCTTTATTCCAACTGGAAAGCTTTGTGAAATATCCAGTAATCCGTGTGATTCCATCCACATCCATTGAGCCGCAGTAAGCGCAGGAGGATCGAAGGCCTCGGAAAGTCCGATGGCAGAGGTTACAGGAAGTAAATTCCGGGGAGAATGCGATCTGATCATTCTGAGTCAATTGGAAGGTCTTGATAACAAAATTAGCAAGGGACTGCTTGGAGGGCCTCGCCTCGCCCAGCCAGATATGGGTCAATGCCCCTGCCTCAATGAGGGGATGGAAGAGCCCTTCCTGTCTCACACGCTCAATCGGGCTCAGGACCGCTGAGTTGTTTAAATAGGTGGAATTAGTATAGTAAACTTCTCCTCTCGAAATATCCCCTTTGACAATATGTCCTGATTGGGGGGAATGAAATTTAAGATCCAATTTGGCAAAGCGATAGGCGGTCGACTCTGCAGGGGTCTGCTCTAACACAAAATGCATTCCATAGCGCTGGCTCAACTTTTCCACCAACAGCTTCATATGAGCGATCACCTTTAGCCCGAATTTAAAGGCCTGTTTGGATTGGTGCATCTCCTGACCTGTATGGATTTGAACCAGTTCATTGAGGCCAACCATGCCGATTAAAAAACTGGCCCGGTGCATTCGAAGATAAGGGGATCCATCGCGGTCCATTGCCAATAGGGAGAGGGGCCCCTTCTCCCCGAGGGAGAGAAGTTTTTCGATGAAATGTTTCTTCTCGAGGTGCGCCTTGACGGCCATCTCCATAAATTCAGTGATCTTTGAGAAGAGTTTTGTGTCATCTCCCTTTGCCAGGTAAGCGATCCGTGGAAGGTTGAGAGTGACATTCTGAAGCGCGCAATATCGCATCTTCCAGGGCTCTCTCGCATCTTCCAGGTCAGTTTGATCCAGTTTGAAACTAAGACGGCAACATTCAGAGATTTTCGCAGTCTCACCCCGATCAAAGACAAAGTAGGTATTTCCTTTTTCAGAAGCCACTTCACAGATGTGATGAAGAAAATCCATGTGGCCTGGGGTATGGAAGAATTTCTCGGTAATATGGACTAAGGGTTTTGGAAAGAAGAAAGGCCTTCCAGATCCATCTCCCCCAAGATAGACATCAAAAAGTGCCCAGGCAAATCGTTGGCTCTCCTTGATATAGTGGCTATAGGTCTTTCCTGTGAATTCTCCTCCTGGTCCAATGGCTGGGACATCTTCAAAATGCTTTGGAATCTCCCAATAGAGGTTGAGGTCAGTAAAGATGGCCTGCCCTCCCCTGGCCACTGCTTGCTGGGAAAATTCAAAGATCATCATCTGGGCCAATTGCTCTAAATCTCGGTCAGACATCCCCACTAAGTAGGGGGCGAAGAAGAGGTTGACGGAATCCCAGCCGATCGCCCCTGCAAAGTGGCTCTGAAGGGCGGCAGCAAATTTCACCATATGGGCCAATAGGACTTCTGGATGTTTAGCAGGTTTGGCCATGGCGATCGAATTGGGAAGGCTTAGACCATACCGTTTGATATATTCAAGGGACTGACCACTACAATAAGGTCGGTCTACAAAACCGAGGTCGTGAAGATGGATATCCCCTCGCATATGGGCGTCTGCCACTTCCTGAGAGAAGACAGAAAGCAGGGCATATTCCTTCTTAATCCTTTCAGCCAGAGTAAGATTGGTCGCTTCAGGGCCGTGAGGGACATTGGCATTCTCCTTGTTGGGATGAAGGATGAGTTGATCCACATCGTAGAGGGGCATCCCAAGACGGGTATGCATTCGCCGGGCCTCCTCAAGCCCTCTCTCAATCAATTTAGTATCTACCAGTTCACGGATCAGAGGAGCAGTGATCATTTTGATCTTAGAGGTGGTGATGAGTTCTTCTACCTCTCGGGCGATCTCATTGGCAGTACCAGGATCGATGTAAGTCTCTCTCAGAAGGGCATCGACAATTCTCTGACGATTCCAATCATGCATGGATTCATCAGAGGTACGGACAAAGAGAGCCATATCTGTGGTTTCAATCTCCTCTTTAAAAACTTTACGTTCCCCTTTCATCTCAATTACCGTAGACATAATCTCTCCCTTTTCTCTCAATTTTAAAGAAGAATCTACTTTTAAATTTTTTGGCAATCAACCCATGGTAAGCCTTTGTGAAGGGCTATATTTAGTATGATTTTAAATTACTACAACAACATATTGTTATTTGTCAAGAAAAAAATTTAATTTGTGAAAAAAATCTTTTAGTTAGGAAAACAACTTAAAGTAAAAACTTATTTTTTTGAGTTAGGCCTCTTCTTAAAAGGTCTTAGAGGAGTTTCCATGAGGCGTATGATTATCCCCCAAAAGGTCTCACCTAAACTTTTAAGTGGAACTGCTTCAATTTTTGGATCATCGAGATCTCCTTTTACCTCATAAATATAAGAGAGGAATGCTTTATCCCTTCCTGTAAGGATATAGCCTGCAATAGGAAGACTACTCAGAACCATATCAATGGTGACCAGGGGATGAACTCCTATCCTTGCATTGATGAGGTTTTTTCCCAGATCAACCTCTCCGATGATAGTGATCTTCATTGCATCACTATCAATTAAGAAATCCTCAGTGGAGGCGATTCCATCCTTGACGGAAAGGGTTCCACTAATCTGGTTATAAGGCAATCCCTTGGTCTTCAAATCGGGAAGTTTTCCCTTTAATAGTTGAGACACATTTAGAATAGAGAAGATCTTTGAAAGGATATTGAACTTTTCAATAACGCCCTCTTCCAATTCAAACCTCAGATTCCCTTGAAGAGTCTCCTTTATCTGTTGTAAGTTCTCACCCTCCCCCCTTAACTCCACCTTATCCATGTGAATTTTTCCTGTTAGGAAGACTCTTTCATCTCCCTCCTTCTGAAGAACCGTTTGGAGAAATGGACCTGCTTCGATATGGGAGATTTGGGGTTTTATTTCGAACTTTATCCCTTTTTCAATGGGTTGAATCCAGCCCGCTGACCAGAAGTCTCCCCCCTCTGCTCTAAATTGGAATGGACGAAAGGAGAGCCTACCGTTTTCAGACTTAAACTCACCTTTCAGTTCGTGATAGGTCACTCCTCGAAATCTTCCTTGTTCAATCGTTACCTTTCCCTCGATGGACCAATGGGAGAGCCACTGACTCAACCCAATGAAAGAGACGGGTTCTTTTTGTTCCCTTTTAGGAAAGAGAAGGTCTAAGTCCAAATAAGAGGAGAAGGCTTGAAAAGAGAGTCTTCTGATTTTTTGATAAGGAGATTTTTTTGAGGAGGGCCTTGAAATCTCCCCAGAGAAGAGGACGGTAGAATCCCCCAGAATTCCTTGTAATTCATCGAACCGAATTGTTTGAGGAGAAAATGAAAGAGTTCCCTCGATTAACTTGAGGGGGATGGGGATTTTTTGATGGTGAAATCTCACCTCCTTCAACCGAATCTTTCCCTCCCTCACAGACTCTGCCAGGTCATCTACCGTCCCCAACCATTTCAGGTCAAGCTCTGCACTGCCTGTCAGCTCTTGGATCTTTCCCAACTCTGAACGCATTGACCCCGAGAGGGGGGCTGAGCGAAGAAGGGTGAGAAGTTGACTGAGGTTGACCGAGCCCATGGTTACAAGGTCAAGGTTTTTATCCTTAAGGGAACCCTCAAGGGTAATCGTCGAATCTCTATGTTGAACGTTTAACTTTGAAAAATGATATCCAAGATTGGAGAAAGAAAAAATTCCCTCTTTAAAAACAAGAGGAGAAGGGGTTCCTTTCACCTGAAGAGAGAGACCTTTTGGCCAAACCTCTCCTTCATAGGATAGATTTTTAAGCCCTTTGGAAGAGAAGATCTTTAGGGAACCCTCTCCCTTTCCAGAGATTTTTTCAATCCACTTTATCCTTTCAAAAATGGGTTTACTATCAGGAAGTAGGCGTGAGAGGGAAAAAAGTGGACTTAAATCCCCCCCTCCCTTGAGCGCGACTTCAAAGGGTTTGCTCCCCTCCATCTCCCTCCATGAGCCTTCAGTGAGGAAAGAGAAATGTTCAATATTGCCTCTTACTCCTGACCATCTCAAGCTTCCGTTGGAAAGTTCCACCCTTCCTTCCCTTATCAAGACGGGCAGGGGGAGATTGGGATGGTTCAGTCTTAGGTTTGAAAATTGGTATGTCCCTTGGTGTTGAAAATGAAGGGGAGGCTTGAGGAGACCCTGAAGATTAAGGCGATAGGATGCCCTTCCCGCCTGAATCTCCAACGAAGAGAGTAGGTTTGATGAACCGTTTAAAAACCCCCCTGTCTTTAAAAATGATGGAAGATCTCTCAAATCTATCCCGCCCTCCGCCTGAATCTGAACAGAAGGGGTGAGGAGAAGGTTATAAAACGTCCCACTGGCTTGGCCAATATTAGAGTGAAAAACTCTTCCCTTCACCCCCTTTACTAACAAATGGCCATCCTTAAAGATTAGATGACCACTGAGATCCTCCAGTTCTGGAAGATCCCAGGGAAGTTTTAACCTAACCTTCTTCATGTCCATTTCAACGGATAAGACATGGGCATTTTCTCTCTCATCACAATGGTCAATCTCTGGAATTTTCCCAGAAAGTTTAACCGAGATAATCTGGACAGGTCCATTCCCTTCTGCACGAAAAAGAGTTTGAGAAACTTCCGGGGTGATGATACCAAAGGGGATAAACTTCTTCCCTTCAGAAAGTTCAAAGGGAGAACTCTCCGCTTCTGCTTCTATCCCCATACCTTTGGTTCCGATCCCGTAAATTCTTCCTTTTCCTTTCACCTTTATTTCAGGAAGGTCAATGGAGAGTTTGGGGATTCGAATCTCTTTGAGATCAAAATCGACCTCAAGCCCAATCGCCACCCACTTCGGTTTAAGTAGATCGGAGAAGACTTGGGGATAATCCAAATGTAGGTTCTTGATGTGGATTTGAAGAGAGGATTTAAAAGCGCCTGAGAGATCTCCTTGATAATTACCTTTTAGGTCAAGTGTTCCAGTGATGGCCTTCATGGGTAGAAGTTTTTTGAGATAGGGCCAGAAGTGGGAGATCTCCATTCCCTGGAGATTCACCACCCCATGGATCCTTCCTCGAAGAAGGTCTCCATTTTCAGGAATATCCTGAAGGGAGCCAGAGATATTAAAAAGCCCCTCCTTCTGAGAATGAAAGACCTTACCCCTCAGTCGAAACAGAACGGAGCGATGGGGGGTGATTGAGATTTGGAGATGGAAGGGTTTTATGAGTGTAACCCGTTGTAACTCCCCAGATCCTTCGTCGGTAAACGTGAGCTCTCCATTGCGGAAGATGATTGAGCCTCCATGGGAAACTGGGAAAATCTTGCCAGCCCTGAGGTGGAAGGTATCCTTCCCCATAGCTCCATCGAATAGGTTGATTTGTCCGTTTGAATACCGGATCAGGTGAAGGGTCGGTTGATCCAGGAGGAGGGCTTTCCATCGAAACTCCCTTCTGAGAAGAGGAAGGAGTTTTACCTTCACCAACACTCGCTGAGATTTCATGAGATCAAACCTTCCAGAACGGTCCTTGATCCTGAAATCTTCCACGGAGATCCCCAGACCCTGCGATAGGGTGATGTGGGTCTTCCCTATGGAGACCTCCCTCCCAAAAGCTTGGGTTAAGAAATCTTGTAAAACCCTTTGATACAGATCCGGATTACGGAGAGAGTAGATCAATAGAAATCCAAGGACTCCCACGAGAAGGATAGGAATGAGTATCCAGAAAAAGGCCCATTTTCTCATAGACTTCATTGGAGTTTTGGAAAACATTCCTTTTTAAGATGTTTTGATCGTACGAGCTAACGTGAGGACATCCACCCTCTTTGCCCCACCCTCTAATAAGATTTTGGCACATTCATTGACCGTTGCACCTGTGGTATAAACATCGTCAATTAGAAGAATGGACTTTTCAACGATTTTATCTCTCCTTGTGATTTCGAAGGCCCCCCTTACCCCTCTCTCACGTTCTAATCCATTTAGGTCGACTTGAGGAGGAGTGGGTTTTCTTTTCCTAAGAGTTCTCTTCAGATAAGGGATCCCTATCTGAGAGTGTATTTCTTTGACAAGAAGAAGGGCTTGATTAAACCCGCGATTCTTTAGCCGATATTTGTGAAGAGGGACAGGGACCAAGAGGTCTATCTCTTTGGGATCCCAATAGCGACTCAATCCTTGTGCCATCCACTGTCCAAAATAGGGGGTAAGGGAAGTCTTTCCCTCATATTTCCACCGATGGATTGCCTCTCGCAAAGACCCCTCATAAGACCCGATTGACCTTGCCATTGTAAAATATCTCTTCTTTTTCAAGCAACCTCCACAAGGATGGTCTCCACCCACTTTGGAGACATAGGGTGTTCCACAGATCGAGCAGAAGGGAGGTTTGATCCAATAGATTTTCGAAAGGCAATCGGTGCAGATTCCTTTTTCACCCTCCAATAAAAATTTTTCACAAAAAGGACATTGGAAAGGGATAAAAAATTGGAGTAATCTTTCAATCAAGAGATGCATCTGAGAGAGTTGAGGAGTGATCTTCCTTTAGGCCCCAAGCGGTAAGTGGGCAGGTTCAGAAAAAGAGGGAGAAGTTAAAGAGATGGCTTTCTCTACCTCCTTAATGTTATAAGTCCCCCATTGATGACACTTGGGGCAATAGGCAATCCATTCCTTGGATTCCCTTTCGCATGATTTACAGAAGAAAGGAAGGTAAGTCGTCGCACTCATTTCAAAGGTCTTCTTAAACTCCTGAGCGGCCCGATGGAAGTCTTTTTTATGGAGGTAAATCTCTGCAAGAAGCCGGTGGAGGGCTGGGAAATCCTTTACCCTTAAACTGATCTCGTTGATCTCCTCAAGGGCTTCGTCCAACATCTCCAGCCTGAGGCAGAGTTTTGCATAAAAGAAGGAGACCACCCAATTGTCTGGGTCGTGTCTGAGGATCCTTTGATAGATTTTCAGAAGCGTGCTGGGATCCCCTTGACCCATATAGAGATCTTCCAACCTGAGAATAAAGATGATCGATTTGAATCGGCTAAAACTCCTCCCCCAGATCCTTCCCGCAGAGGTCCATTTCCCTTTGCGAAGATAGATATCTCCAAGCAATACAAATCCAGGCTCAAAGGTCTTTCGCTCCCGGATGATCTCTTTGGCCTCCTTCAGGGCCTCCTCCAGGTTCCTTTCTCCCCCTCGGGCAAGAAGGTCATTGGCATATTCGTATTTCATCCCTAAGTAAAAGAGCGTCTCCTCCTCAGCCTTTTTCTCCTTGGTCTGTTTGAGAATGGCCTTCTGGATCCGAATCGCCTCTTCCCACTGACGGGTAAGAATGTAGAGTTCTCTCAGCTTTTTTAGGGCCTCGAGATGGGTTTCATCCAAACGGATGGCACGATTAAGCACTCGAATCGCTTCATTGAAGCGTCTTTCATGTTGATAGAGTTCTGCCTCCCGGACTAAAACCTCTACATTTCTCATATCAAAGAGTCGGGCCCTTTCCAACCAGCTGAGGGCTTCTTCTGTGTTCCCTTCTTTGAGGCTGATTTCCGAGAGCCTAAAGTAGAGGTCAATCTTGGAAGGGTCTTTTTTTAAAACGTCTATAAAATGGCTTTTGGCTTTGCTAAAATTTCCTAAGAGAAAGTGGTCCATCCCTTTATTAAACTCCTCTCTCAAGGATTCACTCTTTCTCTTTTGGCGAGTTAATTGGTATTGCTCAATGGCCCGTTTTGCATCGCGGGCAAGGGTGCTGATGAAAACCAATAAGGCTCCCAATACAAAAGAAGAGATCATCAGGGTTGGGAGGTTTGTGGGAAAAACCTTTCCAAAGAAGTGGAAATCGATATCGACAGGATTGATAAAGGAGATCCAGCAAAAGACGGAGATTGTGATTAACAGGAGGACCAGCAGGATTCTTAACCACATAGGCTATAACTTCCCTTTCTCCAATTTTGTCTTGCAGGGAACACAATACTTCGCTACAGGCTTAACTTCTAACCTTTTAAGGCCGATGGGACCTCCGCATTCCTCACAGATCCCATAAGTCCCATTCTCGATTCGATCCAAGGCCTCATCCACTTCTTGGAGCATCATCCTTTCATTCTCATTGAGACTAAGTAAGAGCTGCTTGGTGTAGATGTTGGCCGCTTCATCACCAATGTCCTGAATCCCATTCTGTCCCATCTCCTGTGAAGACTCGAAGGTCTGTCGGAGCTCTCCAACGATCTGTTCCCTTTCCTTCAGGAGTAATTTTTTAAATCGCTGGATTGTCTTTTTGTCTAATTCTTTCTGAGGCTCGGGTTGCGGTTTCTTCAATCATCACTCCTTTCCCCAGGTCCACTTTGGGTGCATCGATCCAAAGTCCTTCTAAATCATAGAAACGACGGACAGGATCAAGAAAGATATGGATCACCACATCCTCATAATCCATTAGGATCCATTTCCCTCCCAGGGTCCCCTCTAACCCAAGAGGATAGACTCCTTTCTTTTTAAGGGCTTCTTCAATCGCTTGAGCAATGGCCTGAACCTGGCGATCCGATTTCCCACTACAGATAAGAAAATAGTCTGTGAAGGAAGCAATGCCTTTTAATTCGAGAAGAACAGGATCGTGAGCCTTCTTTTCAAGTGCTGCCTTTAAACAGAAAAGAGATTTGGTTTTTGAGTCGGTGACCATACCCTCCTAATTATAGAATTTAAGTTAATCATTATACCAAAAAATTTTTTGATGACAATAAAAAAGTGAAAAAGAAGGTGACCAACCTTAAAAATTTCCAATCCACCCATATAGTTCCTTGTTAGAAGGTTTCCTGCCAGACCAATGGAATTGACCCTCGTAACTGATGATAACTTCCGAAGCATCTATCTCCCTTTCTGGTAGAGCCCCTTCTTCCTAACATAGCCTTCCACTTCAGGAGGAATTAAATATTTAACTGATTCTCCCCTTTCAATCAACTCCCTGACCTTGGTTGAGGAGATCTCCAAATAGGAGATCTCCTTAAAGTAGAGGACGTGGCCAGAGGGATGGAGCCACCCCTCCCTCTTCGGATCATAACGGAATAGGGGGATCAGGGTCTTCGGAAGAGGAGAAGAAGAGAGCATCGGTTGCCCCCCAGGCCGGGTCATGACAATAAAATTGGATAAGGAGAAGAGCTCCCTAAAATCTTTCCAGGTCTCAATCTCAACAAAGGCATCTCTTCCTAAGATGAAGAAGAGAGGATTTTGATACTTCTCCCTAAAATATCGAAGGGTATCAATGGTATAGGATTTTCCTTCCCTTTTAAGTTCTATCTCTGAAGTAGAGAAATAGGGGTTAGAGGCAGTGGCCAACCTAACCATTTCCATCCGGTGGTTTGCCTCCAGAACGTTCTCCTTCTCTTTGTGGGGAGGGAGGGCTGCAGGGATAAAGATCACTTGGCTTAGGGCAAAGGCCTCCCGAACCTCCTCTGCTCCTCTCAGATGGCCCAGGTGAATGGGATTAAAGGTCCCCCCAAACAACCCAATCCTTTTTTCTTTTCTACTTTGTTTGGCTAAAAGGTCCTTCTTCATTCCCGTAGTTGACCATCTCCATAGACAATGAATTTAGTGGTTGTAAGCTCCTCCAACCCCATGGGACCAAACGCATGAAGTTTTGATGTGCTGATCCCAATCTCAGCACCTAAACCCAGTTCGAATCCATCGTTGAGGCGGGTGGATGCATTGACCAGAATACACGAAGAGTTTACCTCCCTGAGAAACCTCTGGGCATTCTCATAGTTGGAGGTGACAATGGCTTCGGTGTGAGAGGACCCATAGGTTTGAATATGTTGGATTGCCTCTTGGATTCCTTTGACCACTCGGATGGAGAGGATGAGGTCTAAATACTCCTCGAACCAGTCTTTCTCTTCTGCCTCGGGTATCCCTGGGAGAATCTTCCGAGTACGAGGGCAACCTCGAAGCTCAACTCCCTCCCTTCGATAGGCCTTCGCCATCTTGGGTAAAAAATGAGGTGCAATCTTTTCATGGACCAGTAAGGTCTCCAAGGCATTGCATACCCCAGGCCTCTGAACCTTGGCATTCAGGCAGATTCGAAGGGCCATCTCTATATCTGCACTCTCATCGACAAAGATATGACAGACACCCTTATAATGCTTGATCACTGGAATCCGCGAATGCTCGGTCACAAACCGAATCAACTCCTCTCCTCCTCTGGGAATGATGAGGTCAATCTCCTCCTCCAATTGGAGCATAGCCCTGATGGCCTCTCGATCCGTATAGGGCAAGACTTGAATGGCTTCAGGGGGGAGGCCAGTTTTGAGCAGGGCCTTTTGAAGAACTTGACCGATTGCTCGGATAGAGTGAGAGGCCTCAGAGCCCCCTCTCAAAAGCACGCTGTTGCCTGACTTAAGACAAAGACCTGCTGCATCCGAAGTCACATTGGGTCTCGATTCATAAATTATTCCGATCACGCCAAGAGGAATTCTCATCCTTCCAACCCATAGCCCATTTGGCCTTCTCCACATCTTAACCACCTCGCCCACAGGGTCAGGAAGTCGGGCCACTTCTCGAAGCCCCTCTGCCATCCCCTGAAGCACAGAAGAGGATAACCTTAAACGATCCATCATCGCTATGGAGAGATGGGCTTTCTTTCCAAAAGAGAGGTCCTTTTGATTCTCTTTCATCAAAAAATCTCTATTCTTCTCAAGAGCCCTCGCCATTTCAAGCAGGGCCTTATTCTTCAGGTCCGTTGAACAGTGGGCTAAGGAGTAAGAGACCGCTTTGGCCTTTTGGGCCAAAGCCCTCACTTCTTCTTTTAATTTCAACTCCTTTCTCATATCACCACCAGATCATCTCGATGGATCACCTCATCTGAATATTTATATCCCAAGACTTTCTCAATCTGGTCGGTTTGAAGCCCTTTGATCCTTTCCAATTCAGAATGGCTGTAGTTGACCAGGCCTCTGGCAAACTCCTTTCCCCTCAGACCAAGACAGGATACAGAATCTCCCCGATCAAAGGAACCCCGGATCTTAACAATACCTGAAGGGAGCAGGCTCTTTCCCATCTGAACGATCGCCTTTTTGGCTCCATCATCCACAATGATCTCTCCCTTTGTTTTTAGGGTGAAGGCGATCCAGTATTTTCGACTGCTCAGAGGACTTCCCTTAGGGAGGATCAATGTCCCAATCTCTTTGCCCTTGAGAATCTGATGAAGGACTCCTCGGTTCGTTCCACAGGCGACTAACGTAGGAATCCCAAAACGGGAGGCCTTTTGAGCCGCCAGAATCTTACTCATCAATCCACCCACACTCATTGGACTGGAGGCTTTCGCGCTGATTTCCTTTATCCGATTGGAGTCAATGTCCTCAATGAGAGAGATCGACTTGGCTTCGGGATGATGGCGTGGATCGGATTCGTAGATCCCGTCGATATTTGTCAGAATGATCAGGAGGTCAGCCTCGATGAGATTGGTGATCAGGGCAGAGAGGTGATCATTATCACCGAATTTGATCTCATCCACGACCACGGTATCATTTTCATTGATGATAGGAATGATCCCGAGTTCTAAGAGGGTGAGCAAGGTGTTGCGGGCATTGATAAATCTTTTGCGGTGGCTTAAATCCTCGTGGGTCAGGAGGACTTGGGCAACCATCTGCTGATGTCTGGAGAAGTAGGTTTCATAGATGTTCATCAGTCGGCTTTGACCCACCGCTGCGGTGGCCTGTTTCTGGGTGATGGACTGGGGCCGAACTTTATAGCCAAGTTTCTCCATCCCTGCTGCAATTGCCCCCGATGAGACCAAGACGATCTCATAACCTTGTCGCTTGAGTTCCGAAATCTCCTTGGTCAAATGAGAGAAGACGTCGTAGTTTAATCCTTTATCCAAGGAGGCCAAAATACTGGAACCTACCTTGATTACCATTCGTCTAACTTTTCCAAGCGTCTCTTTTCGAATATCTTTATGACCCATGGGTTTGAGCTGAAATCTTTTCCAAGGTTTGAGAGACAACCTCCATCAATTCCTTGACCCCTTCTCCGGTTTTTCCAGAGATGGGGTAGAGTTTATATCCAATCTGCTCAAATCTTTTTCTCACCTCCTCCTGTCTTTCTCTAACCCCAGGAAGGTCTATTTTATTAAGGGCAACGATCTGTTCCTTTTTTTGAAGGGATGGATGATAGGAGACTAATTCGTTATTAAGGGCGTGGAAATTCTCCACTGGGTCTTTCGATCTCCCTTCTGAGATGTCTAAAAGGTGAAGGAGGAGATGGGTACGTTCCACGTGACGAAGGAAATTTAATCCCAACCCTGCTCCTTTGGAGGCCCCTTCGATCAGTCCTGGAATATCGGCCACCACAAAGGATCGACCCTCTTCCCTCATGACGACCCCCAGATTGGGAACCAGGGTGGTAAAAGGGTAATCTGCAATCTTGGGTCTGGCCGATGAGATTTGAGCAAGAAGGGTTGATTTCCCAACGTTAGGATATCCAATAAGACCGACATCTGCGAGGAGTTTCAATTCTAACCGTAAGAGGCGTTGCTGACCTTTTTCTCCCTTTTCAGCATGTCTGGGGGTTCGATGGGTAGGGGTTGCAAACCGAGCATTTCCTCTTCCCCCTCTTCCTCCCTGCGCCACGACGAACCGTTGTCCATCGAAAAGAAGGTCTTGCAATAGTTCATCTGTCTCACCATCGCGAACCAGTGTACCGACTGGAACCCGGATAATGAGATCCTTCCCATTCTTTCCTGTTTGATCTTTCCCTTTACCGTGTGACCCCTTCTGAGCCCGAAAGGGTTGAGGGTAGGTTAAATCGAGAAGGGTGGACAGTTGAGAGTCTGCCTGAAGGATCACATCCCCACCTTTGCCTCCATCCCCGCCGTCCGGACCTCCTCTGGGAATAAACCTTTCTCTTCTAAAACTGACACACCCATTTCCACCATCGCCTGCCTTTACCAGAATTCGGACTTCATCCACAAATTTCATCTTCAATCATTGCAGGACAGATGGAGAGGGATTAAACCAATTGGGCGTAGACGCTTACTTGCTTCTTATCCCTTCCCTTTTTTTCAAATGTAACGATCCCATCAATTTTAGCAAAGAGGGTGTAGTCCTTTCCCAACCCTACATTCTCCCCGGGATGAATTCGAGTTCCCTTCTGACGAACCAAAATGTTTCCTGCCTGAACCCATTGTCCGCTGAACCTCTTCACCCCTAAACGCTGTCCAGCACTATCCCTCCCATTGCGAGAACTTCCTCCTGCTTTTTTATGAGCCATAAGACCCTCCCAATCCTAAGCGTCAGTTGAAAGCAATCTCATTAACCTTCAGATAGGTATAGGTCTGACGGTGCCCTTTGAATCGGCGATAATTCTTCCTTTTCTTCATTTTATAAGTGAGCACCTTCTTCCCCTTTACCTCTTGAACGACTTCTCCGATGACGGTGGCGTTGGCCAGATAGGGCTTTCCAATATGGACCCCATCTTCTTGAGAAATCATCAACACCTCGTTCAATTTTACCTGATCTCCTCGCTTCCCTTTAATTCTTTCTACTCGAAGGATATCCCCTTTGGAGACCCGATAGGCCTTCCCTCCTGTTTTAACCACCGCAAACATTCCTTTTCCTCCCAATTAAATTAACAAAAAATATTAATGGATTTTATTAAGTTTGTCAAATTTCATGTCGCTCGCGAATTGGCTCAGGAAAGATGACGAGGGCCTAACCTGCTGGAATCTTCAGCCTGCTTTCACTCTCCATATCCTTCCAATAAGTTGCCTGCCTCCCAATCAAAAATCTGAGGAAAGCCCAAATTTATCAAAATTGACAGAACTTCTATTTGATGTTATTTTTTGAAAGTCTTCATATAGAACCAGAATGGGAAGGATAGGAAGAAGGAGGGAAGACATCACACACTCTAAAAGAAGGGGAATAAAATATGTGGAGGAAACTATTCCCTCTCCTTTTATCCTGCCTTATTCTCACCTGGGGAGATTCCTCGGCTCAAGAGAGTCCATTAAAGAAGCCTCTTAGGATCGGAGTGACCCAGTCCTTTTCTCATCCCGATTTCGATTCCGATGAAGTGGGATTTGAAAAAGCGTTCTCAGATGCGGGTTTCAAAGAAGGAATCCAAGTGATGTTCATCCGCCAGAATGCTCAGAATGAGAGAAAGATGGCCCAAGCCATTGCCCAACAATTCCTCGATAGAAAGTTGGATTTAATTCATTCTATTGGAACACTTACCTCTCAGGCTACGATTAAAGTGATTAAAGAAACTCCCATTATCTTTTCTTCGGTTACCGATCCGGTCAGCTCAGAGATTGTCCCTTCCAAGAGTCCTCAAGGGTCAAAGACTGGAACCAATGTGACGGGGGTCAGCGACCGATGGCCCACTTCTATTCAATTTGAGATGCATACAAAATTTTTTCCAAAGGCAAAGAAGTGGGGAACAATATATTCCTCCGATAATCCTGCTTCACTGAGGCATATTCAGGAGATGAGAGAGATAGGGAGAAAATGGGACATCGAGATCATCGAAGCCCTTATCTCTTCCAGTGACGAGGTCCCAAAGGCTGCTCAATTCCTTGTAGGAAAGGTTCAGGCCATTCATCTCTTTTTTGACCCTAAAACACTTTCAGCGTTGAGTGCCATCATCAAGGTCTGCAATCGATACAAGATTCCCCTTTTCAGCGGAGATGCTGGAAGTGTGTTGAGAGGGGCATTGGCAGCTTATAGCTTAGATTATTTCGAAATTGGATATTCCGCCGGAAAGAAGGCTGTTCAAATCTTGAGAGGAGAAAAGGCAGGCAACATCCCTTGGGAACAGGGGGAAAAGTTTACGTTGGTCATAAACGAAAGAGCGGAAAAAGCCCAAGGGGCAGTCATCCCTCTTGAATTTTTAAAGAAGGCCAATAAGGTCATTAAGGAGTAGATTTGGGAAAAGAGATCTCACTTCTTATCACCGAGCATTACAGCCGGCGGTTTCCTGATCTACATTTTGGAATTGGAACGATCCTCAATTGTACCTATTTTGAAAGGGATGAACCCTTCAAACTCTACAAAAGAAATCTTGTTCGTAGGATTCGAAGGAAGGCCCATCTTGCCCAAATTCAACAGCGGATCAATCGGTATGATCATTTTTTTAAAGAGTGGGGGTACCCTTGTCCACTCCCAGGCCATTTTAAGCGAATGATCGATATGGGATTTCCAAGCATCAATCTTTACATTGACACCCATATCATGGCAGAGATGAGTTTTGGAATTTTGATGGCTATTCAGGACCTCGATCGCTTCGAGGGAGAGTGGAGGCTCGACCTGGCCATGGAGGGAGAGAGCTTCCAAGGCGTTTCAGGAAGGAGGATCCTTTGTAAAAAGGATGAAATTGTTCTTCGGGATGAGAAGGAGGTTGTCTGTTCTCTGTTTCAGGGTCCGGATTTTAAAACCAAGATCGACTCATCAAGCAGAAATATCGTCGTCTATGTCTTTACCGCCCCTGGAATTGTTGATGAATATGTATCAGGTGGGATACAATTAGCACTTGAGATACTGGAAAAATTTGGTGGGGGGAGAGAGCCTTGGTGGAAAGTTTTTAAACCTCAAACTGATTAAAGTGATCCAAGGTTTTTACAGGGAACGAAAGTTCAAATGAAGCGTCTTATTAAATTCAAAAACCCCCATCCACAATCTAAAATTATAAATAAGGAGGAAACCCTATGCCTATGGTTCAGATCAGTTTAATTGAAGGAAGGACCGCAGAGAAAAAGGAACAACTGATTAAGAGAGTGACGGATGCCATTACCGAGGTTCTCCAAATCCCTGCCGATCGGGTTCGAATTATCCTCAACGAGGTTCCCAAGGAGAATATAGGATATGGCGGAATTCCGTTATCAAAGATGAACTTATGAAAGGTAAGGGGAAGAAGAGGGAAATAGGGGTAGGTTAATTTTGTGAAGATTGAACTGATCGTTCCTGCTGTTCAAGAAAATGCTCGCATCCCTAACCTTGCCCTTCCAATCTTAAGCGCCCTCTCTCCAAAAGATGTCGAAATTTCACTGACGGATGACCTCCTCACTCCGATTGACCTGAGGAAAGATCTCAAAGAAGTTGACCTGGTTGGAATCACCGTTTTATCAAAAACGGCTTTAAGGGCTTACCAGATTGCTGATGCCTATCGGGAAAAGGGGATCCCCGTGGTCTTGGGAGGACTTCATCCCACCGCCCTTCCTGAAGAGGCAAAGGCCCACGCCGACTCCGTGGTCATTGGTGAGGCTGAAGATATCTGGCCTCTGGTGATTGAAGAGATGAGGAGAGGAGACCTTAAACCCTTTTACCGACAAGGAAACTTTACGGATTTGTCAAAAATTCCAATCCCCCGACGAGACCTTTTACCAAAGAGGGGATACTTTCCTATTGATGTCGTTCAGGTGGCAAGAGGATGTCCTTATCGGTGTGAGTTCTGTTCGGTGCAAAAATTTTATGGTGAGACCTATCGCTTCAGACCAATCTCCAAGGTCATTGAGGAGGTCCGTCGGTTGCCCCATCGTTGGATGATGTTTAACGATGATAATATTATTGCAAACCTTTCCTACTCTAAAGAATTGCTGAAGGCCCTGATCCCTCTTAAGAAAAAATGGTTTGGACAGGCCTCACTCTATGGATTGAAGGAGGTTGAACATATTGAATTGTTAGCAAAAAGCGGGTGCACCAGTCTCTTTATTGGATTCGAATCCCTCTCAAAACAAAACCTGGTGAAGGCTAAAAAATTTCAAAATGATCCCGCTCAGTATCGAGAGATTATCGACCATCTCCATCGCTATGGCATTGCCATCTGTGGGTCGTTTATCTTTGGATTTGATGAGGATAACCCATCTGTCTTTGAAGAGACGGTGGAGTTTGCCATGCAAACCAAACTCTTTGCAGCCATCTTTATGATCCTGACCCCCTACCCAGAAACAGCCTTTTACCATCGGATAAAACATGAGGGACGGTTGGTTCATGATCGATGGTGGTTGTTGGAGAAACCAGAAGAATCCGCCCCATTTTTTATCCCCAATAAGATGAGCCCACAGATTCTCCGAGAGGGATGGAAAAGGGCCTGGAAAGATTTCTATTCCTTTTCCTCTATTTTAAAACGATTCCACTGGGATTATCCTCCAACCCTCATCAACCGATTCGTCTATTTTCCTTTTCAGTGGATGCAGCATCGGTTTACACATAAGAAGATTCTGGGGTAAGAGATAAATATCCAGAGAAAGACGATGTGAGTTCCCCTTGGGTTTTCTTGACAATTAAAGAAATGGTGATTATAAATTTAACAACTTTTTCAATTGGAAAGGAGGGTTTTCATGAAGATCAGGCCACTTCGTGATCGGATCATCGTAAAACGATTGGAAGAGGAAGAGAAGACTAAAGGGGGAATTATCATCCCGGATACAGCCAAGGAGAAGCCGATCGAGGGAAGAGTGATTGCAGTAGGAGATGGAAAAATCAAGGAGGACGGGACCAAGATTCCATTAGAAGTAAAAACAGGAGACCGTGTCCTTTTCGCAAAATATGGGGGGACCGAGATTAAGATTGAAGGAGAGGAATATCTGATGATGAAAGAGGATGACATTCTTGCCATCGTTGAAAAATGAATGTCAGGTATGGAATGAGAGGAAAGGAGGCAGTTTATGGCTAAAGAATTGAAGTTTAATCAGGAAGCAAGAAATTCAATCTTAGAAGGGGTCAATATATTGGCCGATGCAGTGAAGGTGACCTTAGGTCCAAAGGGGAGAAATGTTGTTTTAGAAAAATCCTTCGGATCTCCGGTCGTGACCAAGGATGGAGTGACGGTTGCCAAAGAGATTGAACTGGAAGACCACTTTCAAAATATGGGGGCAAAAATGGTGAAAGAGGTGGCCAGTAAAACCTCAGATACCGCAGGAGATGGGACCACAACGGCAACCCTTCTGGCTCAAGCCATCTTTCGGGAAGGATATAAGATTGTAGCTGCGGGCGCTAATCCTATGGACATCAAAAGAGGAATCGATTATGCCGTGGAAGAGGTGGTTAAGGAGTTGAGGAAGCTCTCAAAGCCTGTTAAAGATCAAAAAGAGATCTCTCAGGTGGGAACCATCTCGGCTAACAACGATCCAACCATCGGCAACATCATAGCCGAGGCCATGAATAAGGTGGGAAAAGAAGGAGTGATCACGGTCGAAGAGGCTAAGGGGATGGAGACTACCCTTGAGGTTGTTGAAGGGATGCAATTCGATCGAGGATATATCTCTCCTTACTTTGTCACCGACCCTGAGAAGATGGAGGTCGTTCTTGAAAATCCGCTCATCCTTCTTTATGAGAAAAAGATTTCAGGCATGAAGGATCTCCTTCCCCTCTTAGAGGGGACCGCCAAGGCTGGAAGGTCTATTCTCATCATTGCAGAGGATGTAGAGGGAGAGGCTCTCGCTACCTTGGTGGTCAACAAACTTCGAGGGACATTAAAGTGTGCTGCGGTGAAGGCCCCTGGGTTTGGAGATCGAAGAAAGGCCATGCTTGAAGATATTGCCATTCTCACAGGAGGGACAGCGGTCTTTGAAGATGTGGGGATTAAACTTGAGAATGTGAAGTTAAGTGATCTGGGTACGGCCAAGAAGGTCGTCATCGATAAGGACAATACCACGATCGTCGAAGGGGCTGGAAAGCCCTCTGCAATAGAGGGACGGATCAAGCAGCTTCGAGTTCAGATCGAAGAGACCACCTCTGATTACGATAGGGAAAAGCTTCAAGAGCGTCTGGCCAAACTGGCAGGGGGCGTTGCAGTGATTAAAGTGGGCGCAGCCACAGAGACCGAAATGAAAGAGAAGAAGGCGAGGGTGGAGGATGCGCTCCACGCCACACGGGCTGCTGTAGAAGAGGGCATTGTTCCAGGAGGAGGGGTTGCCTACCTGAGATGCCTACCTGCCTTGAAAAAGATAAAATTAGAAGGCGATCGCCAGACAGGGGTGGAGATTGTCCTAAAGGCCCTTGAGGAGCCCATTCGTCAGATTGCTGAGAATGCGGGCAAGGAGGGTTCTGTAGTCGCAGAGAGGGTAAAACAGGAGAAAGGCGCTTTTGGCTTCGATGCTGACAAAGAGGAATATACCGATATGATAGAGGCTGGTATTGTCGATCCCACCAAGGTGGTAAGGTTTGCTCTACAGAATGCAGCAAGCGTTGCCTCACTTCTGATCACTACAGAAGCCGTGGTGGCTGAGAAACCCAAGAAAGAACAAGGTGGACCACCCATGCCGCCTGCATATTAACCCCCACTCCTGGGAAATGAAAAGACCCTCCCCTCTCCTTGCCTCCTAAAAGATAAACCAATTTGGAGGCAAGAGAGGGGATGCCTGTTTAAGAGGTTTTTTTCTTATTCTAATGAAAGACAAACTCCCATTTACCTGCCCAGTCTGTGGCCGGAAAACCGAATATCGGATAGGAGACCTCTTTGAGGGTGCGGTGCTTAATTGCCCTTTTTGTAGGCTCACCCTTACCCTTCACGGGCACATGTGGAAGGATGTTCAAAAAGAGATCGAACGATTGAAGGAAGAGACCTAATCTCACTCCTTAACATTCAATCCCCAAAAGGCACTCACCAATATAAACGCATTAAAAAGTTTGGCCTTGTCTATCGTCATTGATAGCCCGAAGGGTGTAGCTACAGGCCGAAGGACTTATGTGGCAAAGAACTTTTCCATAGGCGTGGCCATCTTATTTTTCATGGAATTGCTTCGTCGCTCTCCTCCTTGCCATGACCAATCATTTATTACGTTTAGATTCATTTAGAAATTCTTGTAACGGAGATGAGGCTTTTAAATCCTCCAATTCGAGGGCGAGGGATTCCCACATTCGGGTAAGTTCCTTTACCTTTTCTTGGACCTTCTTATGCTTTTCAATCGTTGCGTATGTCTCATTTTGATTAAGATAGAGATTGGGGTTGGAAAGCCTCTGATTAAGTTCCTCCAACTCTTGGGTCGCTTCATTTAGTGATCTTTCCACCTCGTTGAATCGTTTTTCAAGACTGGAGAGTTGACGGCGATATTGATCCATCTCTTGAGCCTTTTTTCGCCTCTCTTCCTTGATCACATCTGTTGACCTCTTTTTAACCAGTTTCTCTCTTTCCTGAACGTCAACCTTTTCCTTCTCGATCTGCTGCTTTTTGTATAGATAATCATCATAGTTACCGGAATAGAGGTGAAGGGTTCCCTGATCAATTTCAATGATTTTATTGGCAACCTCATTAATAAGGTGTCGATCGTGGGTGATGAGGCAGATCGTTCCCTGAAATTGTTTCAGGGCCCTTTCCAAAACAGTTCGCGAAGGGATGTCAAGATGGGTGGTGGGTTCATCAAGAAGGAGAAAGTTCATCGGTTTGAGTAACATCTTTGCCAGGACCAGGCGACTCTTCTCTCCACCGCTTAACACCGAGACTTTCTTTTCAACCGCATCTCCACTGAAGAGAAATGTCCCGAGGAGGGTCCTGAGATAAGTCTCACTCTCATCAGTGGCAATGGATAAGAGTTCTTCATACACCGAATTTTCTGGATTCAGGAGGTCGAGTTGGTGTTGAGCGAAGTAGGCCCGGGTAACCTCTTTCCCCAGTTTTACCTCGCCTTGCTCAAAATCAAGGACTCCCGCCAATATTTTAAGAAGTGTGGATTTACCTGCTCCATTAGGCCCTACGAGTGCCACCTTATCCCCCCGGTAGAGGGTAAGGTCAACTCCTCGGTAAATGACAGTTTGGCCGTAACTCTTGTGAAGATTTCTTACCTCCACTACCTTATAGCCACTCCGTTTAGGAGGAGGGAATTGGAATCGGATTTCTTTCTTCTTCTCAGGTAGCTCTATTCGGTCTATTTTTTCGAGCATTTTGATTCGGCTCTGAACCTGACTCGCCTTGGTGTTTTTGGCCCTGAAGCGCTCAATAAATCTCTGAGTCTGTTCAATCTTTCTTTGCTGAGCTTTGTAGGTGGCTTCAAGAATCTGCCTTCGGGCCTCCTTCTCCTCTATGGAGTGGTCGTAGTTCCCGTGATAGAGGTTGATCTTTTGGGCATCGATCTCTGCAATTCGATTGATAAGATGGTTGAGGAAAACCCGATCATGTGAAACAATCACCATAGCACCTGGATAATCGATTAAGAATTCCTCCAACCAGATGAGAGTGGTTAGATCCAAATGGTTGGTCGGTTCATCCAGGAGAAGAAGGTCAGGAGATTGGAGAAGAATTTTTGCTAAAGCGATCCGCATGAGCCACCCACCACTCAATTGCTCTGTGGAGCGGTCAAAATCCATTTCTTTAAATCCTAAACCCAGAAGGATCCGTTTGACCTCTGCCTCCAGGCCATATCCTCCGAGGAGGGTATATCGCTCTTGGAGCTTTCCGTATTCCTTTGCCATCTTTTCTTGTTCTTTTGGATCCTTAACAGAGGAAAGAGTTTCTTCCAAGATCCTCATCTTATTCTGAAGAGAGGTAATGTGGTCCAAACTTTTTAAGACCTCACCGAGCACCGTATTGGTACTAAAAGAGATCACCTCCTGAGGGAGATAGCCAATCGTCACCCCTTTGGCAGTGAGAATCTCCCCACCGTCTATTGATTCTTCCCCTAAAATCATCTTGAAAAGAGTGGTCTTTCCTGAACCATTAGGACCGATGAGTCCAATTCGGTCCCTTACCCCAATATGGAGAGAACAGTCCTTAAAGAGAACCTTACTTCCAAATTGCTTCTGAACATGGTTAAGAGTGATCATGAACGGGTTGAAATTATTGGATAGGTTTTTGAGGGTTACGTATCAAACTTTGTATCATATTTATCAAAATTGTAGCCTGCTTTCTTATAATCCTCCAAGGCACGGACCCGTAGATCTTCTCTCTTGGTCTTTTCTGCTTCTTTATCTGCCAGTTCAGCGGCATGACTCCATTTTCCTTCTTTTTCATACTCTCTAATCTTTCGATCAGTTTCTGACTGGGGACTTCCTTTCACCACCACAGTGGGGGCGAAGAGAACTCGGCGGATGGAATTTTTACACTTTGGGCAGTGGGAAAGTGGGGGTTCTGTCATCCTCTGGACGACTTCAAACCCTGATCGACAATGCTCACAACCCACTTTGGGATCGACTGACTGATATTCATAGGTAGGCATACAACCACCTCCTTAAAATTAGATAATAATTTTTTAAAGATTGTCAAGTTCCGTTTGAGAGGTCTCTGAAAAAGTACTTTTTCTCTGAGAGGGTGAGGTTCAAAACCTTCGGATTCTGGTTAAGAAAATTTGTAGGGAAACCCCTGGGGGCTTACCAAATATCAGTAAGGGACAAGCCCTTACCCTACTCAATATCTTTATTTTGGTAAGGGATAAACCCTTACCCTCCAATCATTCATCAGTATCCGGCCGCCCGATACGGGAAGGAAGGGTTTCCCCTTTTCAGAATTCTCTTTGAGAGGGAAATGGGAAAGAAGGATTTGAGTCAATTCGACTTACTCAGGGTTTTCCAAAAGATTATAAAAATTGGCCTTACACGAGTCCCTTAAAACAGTGAGGGACTCTTTTACCTCATTGAATGAGGTTTTTAAGGCCTCATACTTCTTCTCAAGTTCTAAATTGTAGGCCAAGGCCTGTTCCAATTTCGATTGAAGTTCCCGGCTCTCACTTGAAAAATGGAGGGCCTCTTTTTCCTTCAGCCTTCCTTTAACACGAAGGATTTCGTTTTGCTCGATCTGGGCCTCGAGTTGTTGAGTCCGGAGGATGGCCTCTTCCTTTTCTTTTTTGGCCAGGGCCAAAGATTCTTTCATCTCCTTCAATGTCTGCATCAAATCCCGGATCTTTTCAAGGGCATCCGCATTTTCCTCTTTAAGGTAGGCCCATTCTGACTGAACCTCCTTACCCTTCTGGATCTCATTTTTCAACTTCTCCACCTGGCTTCTTAATTCTTTATTCTCGAGGGTTAATTGATGGATGGTCCTCTGGGAAGAGACCAAATCCATCTCAAGGGCTTTCTTCGCTCTGGTGGAGGTGAGGAGCTGGGAATGAAGGTCATCCACCAATCGCAAGACATCGAGACCCTCGCCTAATGTTGCCTCCTTCTGAGAGGTCTCAGCAATGGCCTGTTTTTCTTTGGGAGGCTCTGAAGGGAGCTCCTCCGAGGGTTCCTCTTTTAGCAGTTGGGGTTCATTCATCTCCTCTGGAGGAAGGGATTCTTCTATTCGTTTGATCTTTGGCATTCGTTCAGCCACAATCTTATCGAAACCATCTTCCATGGCCGACTGAATTCTTGTTTTCATCCTCTTCCTCCTCGTATAATATATTTGAAGTGAGTTACTTGATCCGCTCTTTCATATATTCTTCCATAGCCCTCAACATCTCGATGATCTTCTCTACTTCCAATTTAATCCGGTTCACTTCTTCCAAAAGACGATTGGCCTTTTTGAGATCGTATTCTAAGGCGGTCCGAACCGTTAATGAGGATCGAAGTTCAGAATAGAGGTTGTGGATTCGGTCGGAGAGTTCATCTTTTTTAGATTCCTCCGCCATTTTTCTTAGTGGAGAGATCAATTTGGGTTCAAGCACATCCCAGGGTCTCTCAATAGGATCCTTGTTCTGGGTGTTAGGGAATTTCTGGGCTACATTGTTGGTGAACTCATCTGTCATGATTCCGCTCCTTTCATACCGAAAATTTCACTAATGAGGCTCTGGATGTCGGCAGCTCCTTTTGAAGATTGGGCAAACAGAAATATAGGGATGCCCTGACTGGTGGCTTCTGCAATTTTAGTATCCTGCCGGACTACTGTGCTGAGGAGATACTTTTCATAATGAGTTTCCAGTGCCTTTTTTGAACGTTTGCAAATCCGATGGGATTCGTTATAACGGTTTAAAAAGATAAAAATGTTTTCAAAGACGAATGAAAAATCTTCCTCAATCGTTGAGAGGGTTTCAAATAGGATTTTGAGACCATGATAGGAGAGGAAATCTGCTAACACCGGGATGATAAGATCGTTGGAGGCCAAGATTGCATTAAGGTTGAGAAGGCCGATGCTGGGAGAAGCATCCATCACGATCAGTTCATAATTTTTTTCAATTGTGCTAAGTAATCGTTTTAATCTAAATTCTCTCGAATTCATTGAAAAGAGAGAAAGCTCAATAGGAGAAAGGTTCAAGTTGGAAGGAATGATGTCCAACGTGGGAAGGTCCGTTTTGATAATGATATTCTCCAAATCCTCTTTTTCAATGAGGGCGTTAAAGAGGGTTTTTGGAAATTGTTGATTATTGAGCCCAAGACATTGAGTCAGATGACCCTGGGGATCCAAATCGATCAGAAGGGTTCGAAACCCCATTTGAGCTAGTCTAAAACCATAGAATGCCGAAATTGTACTCTTTCCAGTGCCCCCCTTAAAATTCAGGAAGAGTTGTTTTCGAATTGATTTAAAGGGAGAGGGAAGCCCCAGATAGTTTCGGTACTTAGGCACATCCTCTGGTTTATAATAGCGCTCTTGATTGGAATTCCTCTTGGGAGGAGGAAGAAGGCCCTTTGCCTCTTTCTCAAGAAGCTCCTGCTTCGAAATCCCTAAGAGCTTTGCGAAACTCAAGGGAGAATAGACCAAATCCCCTAAGATTTGGGCCTTTGGAGTAGTAGGGCTCGACAGAGTGGTCATGAGTTTCCTTTATTCTTCTCAACCTTGTTTTTGCAAGGAAGAGATCTTCCTCTTCAATCTCCTCTCTATCTCCTTTTCTAACTGATCCCTCACCCATTTTCGAAGGTCAGGATCCAAATCGCTCATCGCCTCTACCCACCGACCCTCGCTCTCTTCAGGATAAAGCGTAAGTAAAGAGAACAGAGCGGCTTTTCTCACCATTGGTTCCCGGTCTTTTGATAATTCCATCAAAAGAGGGAGTTGACCTTCTATCGGGCTCCAACCCAAAAGAGTAGCCACTTTCCTTCTAATCCATGGAGATTCGTCGCTTAATAGTTGAAGAAGGATATTTAAATCCATCTTTTCACTTTGATAGAATATCCCCCTGAGGGCAGTCATCCTCACCCTTGGATCCTCGTCCTTCAGACATTTTTTTAAAAACGGGATGATCGCTGGGCTTCTGAATTTTGTCAAAGAAGAAATCGCCTGGGCTCTGACCTCCGCATCAGGATCGGAAACCATCTCCTGAAGGAGAGGTACCGGAATAGAGGGAATTAGCTTTTCAAGGGAACGAATGGCTAAGATTCTTACTTTTGAATCAGGATGTTTCAGGTCTTTCTTTATTTGATTGAGAAAAACTTCTGACCAAAAGATTTCAGAAGATGGGATAGAGGTAGAGGAAGAATTTTCTTTGGGCATCTGTTCGGATCTTTCACAGGCGATTGAGTTGGATTTAGATCCTTGAATTTCTGATGATTTTAAATAAATTAATCGAAAGCCTTCTGTCATGGTGTCCTGAGTTAAAGAGGATACGGTGATGTGAATTATTTATTTTTTAAAAAGTCTTTGAATTCAAATTTTAATTGATCCGAATATTTCTCTAAAAGCATATCTAAGGCCTCTCTGACATAAACCGATTGAGGGACTTTAGTCTTTTCAGATAGTCTTTTTAATGCTTCTAATTGTTCACCATTAATATAAATCGTACGGGCAATCTTTGTCTGTCCCAAGATAACCCCCCATTCAATTATATTAAAATACAATATAATACAATATGTTTATATTGTCAACAAAAAAATTTTGAAATAAAAATGAGAAAATATTAAATAATTTTATAGAGTTATTTTCTAATTCACCTTCTATCTTTAGTGAGTTTTGGCGTTAATGGCTGTTGAAAAAGAAACCTTTCGCTTTTAATCAGGGATGTATATGGGGGTTGAATCCCTTTATTCTGATTTGGATTTTTATTTTTCTTTGCCCCCTTTCGTTAGCAAGGCCGGACTAACTTTGCAATCGACCAAATAGCGAAGGGGCTTTGGTTTTTGAGTTTGAATTTAACAAATGTAATGCCTCACTCACTCGTGGGAAAGGCCCGAGAGGGATGTTGGAGAAAATCTTTCCGCCTGAGGCGGATCCGACTCGGTCGGAAGAGCGGTAACCTTAAATTGCCCCCTAAACGTAAGACCTCTTACCCTATCACTTAATAACCCAATTACTATTATCACTATTAGCCTTACCCAAAGAGATATCAATTTGATCCGCGTTCTAAGATTTTCGGAGGCATCCTTCTCGGGACAATATATATTCCCCCACTTCAGTGAGGGATTACTAACAAATCAAAATTGGCCTTGACCGAAAGTCAAAGAAGTCGTATATTTTTTAACTAAGCGCCTGTAGCTCAGATGGATAGAGCTACGGACTTCTAATCCGTGGGTCGGGGGTTCGAATCCCTCCAGGCGCGCCATGAACTTTAGGAGTGCAAAGTAGAATTTTTCTAAATTCCTAATTGATCATTCTCAATGGACCATTGTGGAATGAAATTTTTAGTGGTGAGTGTAGCTCAGTTGGATAGAGCACTGGGTTGTGGCCCCAGTGGGCGAGGGTTCGAGTCCCTTCACTCACCCCAAAGCGCCTGTAGCTCAGTTGGATAGAGCGTCGGACTTCGAATCCGCAGGTCGGGAGTTCGAGTCTCCCCGGGCGCGCCACTTTTGGTGAAAAGGAATGAGCCGTTAGCTCAATCGGTAGAGCAACTGACTCTTAATCAGTAGGTTGCAGGTTCGATTCCTGCACGGCTCACCAGGGGTTAGCCGGGGTGGCGAAATTGGAATACGCGCGAGACTTAGGATCTCGTGGTCGCGAGACTGTGCGGGTTCGAATCCCGCCCTCGGCACCATTTAAGTGAGGCAACGTCAATAGAAAAATTCGAAGTTCAGTTCGAATGGAAATTAGATGTGGGCAGTTGAATCCTTATTGTGATTAGAAGGGATCTTTCATGAAAGTGAGCGTGGAGGATATCAGTTCGATTAAAAAGAAGGTGCGAATAGAGATTCCTGAAGAGGATGTGGCCAAAGAAATCGATTCCTTTTATAGGGAGTTAGGGAGAAAGGCTAAGATAAAAGGATTTCGTCCAGGAAAGGTTCCGAGAAGCATCTTGGAAAGATATTTTAAAGATTATGTTAAGGCTGAACTGGTAGAGAAATTGATTCAAGAGACTTATCCGAATGCCCTTACCGAAACTAATCTCCAACCTGTATCCACTCCTGTAGTTGATCCTGGGGACCTGGAAGTGGGGAGACCTTTTCAATATTCAGCCACCATCGAGGTCAAACCGGAGATCAAATTGGAAGGCTATATTGGATTGAATCTTCAAGGGAAGAAAGAAGAGGTCAAGGAGGAGGAACTGGAAGACCGACTGAGGACCTTACAAAACCTCCATGCCAGTCTGAAGACGGTTTCAGAAGTAAGGCCCATTCAGAAGGGGGATTATTTGATTATTGACTATGAAGCGCGGGAAACTGGAAAACCTCTGGAAGAGGGAAAGGCTATCGATACTACCTTGGAGGTGGGGAGTGGTAAGTTCATCCCTGAGGTTGAAGAAAAGTTAATTGGGATGACTTTGGGGGAGGAAAGAGAAATTGAGGTGACTTTTCCTGAAGATTATCCTTACAAAAAATGGGCGGGTAAAGGAATCTCATTCCATGTTAGAATAAAAGAGATTAAGGAGAAAATCCTCCCTCCTTTGGATGATGAATTTGCTAAGGATCTGGGAGATTATTCTTCCTTAGAGGAGTTGAAATCTAAAATCAAGGAAGAGATAAGGAAGGAAAAGGAGTTGTTTCTCCAACAACAGTTGAGAAATCAGATTTTAGATCAATTGCTCGAAGCTACCCCGTTTGAGGTCCCTGAGAGTTTGGTCGAAGCACAAACTCAAGCCTTGATCTCTGACACAAAACTTCGATTGGCCAGGCAGGGGATGGCCCTTCAAGATATAGGGGTGACCGAAGAGAAACTCCAAGAGGATTATCGCACCACTGCTCTGAAGCAGGTAAAGACTTTTCTGATCCTCGAAAAGATCGCAAACCAAGAAGGAATTTCTGTCACCGACGAGGAGATGGAGGAGCGAATTCGAGAGATTTCGGAGAAGGTTCATCAGAAATTTGATGTATTAAGACGATATTACGAGAAGAATGGGTTGATCCCTGAAGTTAAGGCAGGGATCCTTAACGACAAAACCTTAGACTTTCTCATTCAAAAGGCTAATATTCATTACGCGTGAGGTGAAGAGGATGACACTCATACCCATTGTGATTGAACGGGATGGTCGGGGCGAACGAGCCTATGATATCTACTCACGGCTTTTAAAGGATCGGATCGTCTTCATTGGAACAGCCATCGACGATGATGTCGCCAACCTGGTCATCGCTCAATTGCTCTTTTTGGAATCCGAGGATCCAGATAAGGATGTTCATCTCTATATTAATTCCCCAGGAGGGATTGTCACCTCAGGGCTTGCCATCTATGATACCATGCAATATATTCGACCTCAGGTCTCTACCATCTGTATGGGACAGGCTGCCAGCATTGCAGCCCTTCTTCTATCAGCAGGGGAGAAGGGAAAGCGCTATGCCCTTCCCCATTCGAGGATTCTCATTCATCAACCCATGGGAGGCTTTCAAGGACAGGCCTCTGATGTAGATATCCAGGCCCGAGAGATCCTTCGGCTTCGAGAGGAATTAAACCAGATCTTGGTCAAGCATACCAACCAACCGCTTGAAAAGATTCAAGCGGACACCGATCGGGATTTTTATATGACGGGGTTGCAGGCCAAAGAGTATGGGATTGTTGATGAAGTCGTAGTCAAACGACCCATCCGCTCCCAGGGGTAGTTTTTGAGATGCTTTAGAAAGGAGGAGAGGATGAAATCCAACGGAGGAAACTATGGAAGTGTCCTGCATTGCTCTTTCTGTGGAAAGAGTCAAGATGAAGTGAGAAAACTGATTGCAGGCCCCACCGTTTATATCTGTGATGAGTGCATTGAACTCTGCAACGAGATTATCGCAGAAGAGGCTGTGGAGCGTTTTGTTCCTGGGAGATTGGCCGTTCCCAAACCGGTGGAGATTAAAGCGAAATTAGACGAATACGTGATCGGTCAGGAGCAAGCCAAAAAGATTCTCTCCGTTGCGGTTCACAATCACTATAAACGAATTGATTCAAAGATCCTTTCGGGAGATGTGGAACTTCAGAAGTCAAATATCATCCTCATTGGGCCGACTGGCTCTGGAAAGACCCTTCTGGCTCAGACCCTGGCTCGTATTCTTGATGTTCCTTTCACCATTGCGGATGCCACGTGCTTAACAGAGGCTGGTTATGTGGGTGAGGATGTTGAAAATATTATCCTCAACCTCTTGCAGGCTGCGGATTACGACATCGAGCGAACCCAAAAAGGGATTGTCTATATTGATGAGATTGATAAGATATCGAGGAAATCGGATAGTCCTTCCATCACCCGGGATGTCTCAGGAGAAGGGGTTCAACAGGCCTTGCTCAAGATTATAGAAGGAACGATTGCCAGTGTCCCTCCCAAGGGAGGCCGAAAACACCCCCAACAAGAGTTCATTCAAATTGATACCACCAATATCCTCTTTATCTGTGGGGGGGCTTTCGTTGGGCTTGAGAAGATTATTGAGCAGCGAATTGGAGGGAAGACCATCGGTTTTGGAGCAGAGATCAGGTCCCATCATGAGCGGGAAACAGGAGAATTATTAAGAGAAGTCCAACCCGAAGACCTCTTGAAATTTGGATTAATTCCTGAATTCATTGGTAGGCTCCCCGTAATCGCCACCTTAGATGAGCTCAATATCGATACGTTGGTTGATATTTTGAAAAAACCGAAAAATGCCTTGGTCAAACAGTATCAAAAACTCTTCGAGTTTGAGAATGTGAAGTTAAGATTTACGGATGGGGCCTTGGTGGCTATTGCTAAAGAGGCCATCAAGAGAAAGTCCGGGGCTCGGGGTCTTCGCGCCATCATGGAAAAGATCATGCTGGATGTGATGTACGAAATTCCCTCCCAGTCCAATATTAAAGAGTGTATTATCAGCGAGGAAGTGGTACTTAACCACGAGAGTCCTATTCTTGTTTATGAGAAAGAGGCAGAAGTGGCTTAAGGGAGATAGTTGGAAAGGAGAAGACCTGATAGTAAAAATGGATTAGCCTCGGGGCTAATCCATTTTTCTTTTTGGCGGGAGCGACGGGGCTTGAACCCGCAACCTCCGGCGTGACAGGCCGGCGCTCTAACCGATTGAACTACGCCCCCAACTTGTTTTAAATTTAGTATTATGACTTCATTATTGAAATCCACAATCTGGATTCTAAAATCTCCAACTTTATGGTAGGCGGAACAGGGGTTGAACCTGCGACCTCCGGCTTGTAAGGCCGGCGCTCTCCCACTGAGCTATCCGCCCTCAATGCCTTAATTTTATTGGATTGTCCTTTTAAAGTCAAGCCATAATCCACGCTGGTTTCGAATTAACCATAATCCGTAATCAAATCTCTTGAAAAAAACAAAAACACCTCCTAGGATTAGCATAAATACTACGTGAAGAGCGGTTGGGTGCAACAACCGGCTTTTCACCCAGGAGGTGCAAGATGA